>Ga0129327_10001243_pt1 | contig 15146 bp, 15 predicted proteins | sample CPBDNA_6_FD_111799 | JGI IMG/M metagenome (GOLD analysis project Ga0129327, IMG submission 111799) | Freshwater to marine salinity gradient microbial communities from Chesapeake Bay, USA - CPBay_Spr_31_0.8_DNA | ecosystem: Environmental > Aquatic > Marine > Coastal | place: USA: Chesapeake Bay... | reverse complement strand
TTATAAGTACAGTCATCACCTTTATTATTCTTGAAGGTAATTATAGTATTAGTACCAATTAAAGATTTGGAGATTATAAATCTTTTAGTAGTTTTATTATTTAATTTAATAGTAGCCATAGTTATATTTATTTAAGTTTAATTAATTATTTGTTTCAGTTATATTATCTGTAGTCATTCGTATTTATATTGTAAAAGTGCTATACAAAGAAGTAAAATAAAAGTGTGACATTAGGCTATTAAAGTAAGTAGAGTAAGGGGCTATTGTCACAGTATTATTAGTATTATTATTTGAGTTATAGTTCGTATAAAGTTGACCTATCTCTGGATTGCTCGAATAGCGGCGTGTGTACTGATTACTTAAATTTAGCTGTTACTTATTAAATATCAGCTGAGTTTCATAAAGTTCTGACTGTCTGTCATACTCTTCGCTGACCTCATCAGCACCATCAAGCATGTCTTCGAAATCATTATTCTTATAAAGATCAAAGCTATGCTTTATTATACAGTAGATCTGATCACGATCTTCATCTATGTATGAGCAGGTATCGAATGCTCTATCTCTAATCATTAACTCAAGGTTGTTACCTAGTAACTCCTTCATCTTATTATTATAATCTATCATAGTATATTTATTTATTTAATTATATTATCTGTTTAAAATATTATTTAAATTGTGAGTGGATAAAGAAGAAGCTCAAACGAGCTCCTTCATATTCCTTACAAATACTGGTAAGTTGTTAGTATTAGTATATGATTTATACTTAGCAAAGCATGGCATGTCTTCAAACCTTTGTTTGTGTGCGTTATATACTTTGTCGTGATCGTACGTTACCTTACTACCTTTGTTAGTAGTAAATGTTATTATGGTATTAGTACCGATTAATGTTTTACGTATCACGAATCGCTTTGTTGTTACATTGTTAGTAGTCATAATTATATTTATTTAAAGTTTAAAATTTATTTATTTAATTTAATTATATATATTATCTCCTTATATTATTATTTAAATTGTGAGTGAATTATTATATTATAAAATAAAAAACCTAAAACATATAGAGAAAAAATATATTAGTTATTAATATTATCTATCGTAACTCTTATTTAAATTGTGAAAAATTTTATATCAAATCTAAATATAACAGCGGGGCTGGGTCAAAATAATTAGCTTCTCTTATCTCGTATCAAGTTTGTATTATATAGTATTATACAAAATCCCTATATTTCTAACACTTTCAAAAACAGTGACATTAGGGAGTTATATAAGAAGGGTAACAGGCTATTGTCACACTTTTAAATAGGTTCTTTTCCATGTGATAGTATCTTATAGATAAAAAGGTAAAAACATTATGGCAAAACCTAAGAAAAAGGGTGGCCCTAAGCAAAAGCTAAGTGCTAAGGCTGCGGCTGCTAAGAAGGTACGTGACAAGAAGATGGCTATGACACCTGCTCGGCGTGCAAAAAAGGCTGAAAACCAGCGCATTGGGCAGTCATCTAGCTACGATATTCACCATATAGGTGGAAAAGTTGGTAAAACATCGAAAACATCGGTAGCTAAGAACCGTGGAGGTCACGGAAAAGGTACAAGAAACGAAAGAAAATGACGGCTTTAATGAATACAGGTGATTTTACTGCCTTAATAACAATATTGATTGTTTTGTTGGCAGGTATATCTGCTTTGCATGTTATAATTAACGATAAAAAAGAGTAAATGGCAAGAATTAACACGTATCAAGTTGATAATGACATTAGTGCTAATGATATAGTCATAGGTTCTGAGTATAATGGTGTTACTAGTACTGGAATACCTATATATAAGACTAAAAACTATAGATTATCTGACTTGCAGTTGTTTTTTGGTGGTGGTAACTTTGAGTTTGCCGCACCTATAACAATACAAACTACAAGCGCTGGTAATAAAAAGTGGATTCACGACAATATAGATAGAACCTCAAATACATCAAGTAATGTTTTAGTTCATTCAGGAACTTTTACAGCAATAAATAGTATTGTAACTGATGCTAAAGGTCATATAACATTAACAAATCTTGCTACATACACATTACCTGACTATAAATTCAATATAGCAGCAGATAGTAACCCTGGATCTGACAACGCAGTTATAGATATTAATAGTAGTAGTTTTGATACTTTAAATGTTCTAGGTGGAGTAGTATTAACAAGTAAAATAACTGCTGATGATACAATAACTGTTGATCATGATAATATAACTAGATCTGACTCTGCAACACTAACGCCATCAACTTTAACTTATGGCACAGCTAATACTGGTAAGTTTACAGCTGTAACAACAGTAACAACTACTCTTCAAGGACATGTTACTGATGTACAGTCAACTCAATTTACTTTACCAGAAATATACACTTTTGATGTAAAAGGAGATAATACAGGCGCTAATCAAACTATAGCTAATGGTAATACACTTATTATAGCTGGTACTGCACCTATATCCACCACTTCATCAGACACAGATACAGTAACTATTACTCATGATGCATATACAGCAAGATCTATAAATACGTCTAATGTAGATGTTTTAGATACGTTTACATCTGATACGTATGGCCATGTTACTGCAATAACTACAAGAACATTACCAGTATTTGGAGGTGCTGATAATTCAGGAAGCACAGCTGGTTCAGTAGGAGTAGTTCCTGCACCAGCTGCAATTGACGAGCTTAAATTTTTAAGAGGAGATGGTAATTGGGCAACACCACCTGAAACTTTATTAGAACTAGCAGCAGATGGCACTAGAGGTGGTGTGCAAATAGGTTACGCTGCAAATGCTACAAATTATCCTGTAGAATTAACACAGGAAAAAATGTATGTAAATGTGCCTACGTATTCCGCTGCAGTAAGTAATGCTGCTGGAACAACAGGATTAATGCCTGGAGCAGCCGCAGGAGAACAAAATTTTTTAATGACAGGTAGTGGAAATTGGCAAAATCTTATTTTTACTATATACGGTAAACAATATAATAATGCAGGTTCTCCAATAGTAGGCATAGCTATGAGTGGCGGTGGTACATCTTTTGATATACAACACGCAGACACTAATAGTGGTAATCAATTATCAGTAACCAATTCGAATAGAAATGTCATACAAAGCATAACTATAGATCCTTATGGTCATATAACTGGCATTACATCTGATGATATGTCTTATGCTTCCTCAGATTTCAATCATGACGATTTAACTGGTTTTGTTGCTAATGAGCATATTGATTGGACAACTGATCAAGGTAACACTAATATACATTCTGGTAACTATACTAACACAACTTATTCAGAAGCTACTTCCAATAGCGAAGGATTAATGTCAACAGCACATCACGATAAGTTAGATGGTATTGAAGATAACGCTACCGCTGATCAAACAGCCGCTGAACTAAGAACCGCAATTGGAATTGGTAATGGTAAGTTAGTACCTGCTCAGGGTACTTCTGGGCATTTTTTAAATCATCTAGGTGCCTTTAGTCTTCCTCCAGATACTAATACTAATACTACTTACTCTGCTGGCGCTGGGATTACTTTAGCTGGTACATCGTTTAGTTTAACACAAACAACAAATACAGCAAACGCTTATTACAGAATACCGTTTATGAATAACAATGTCATAAACATAGATAACACAACTAGTCATTTTAGCTTTAATCCAAGCACTAATGGATTAACAGTAGGTAAAATTGGTGTTGGAGTAACACCTTTTGCTAATAGTTTATCGTCTTCAAGTAATATTGATTTAATTGGTAATGGAGGAATACTATCATACGCTAATAACTTATATTTAACATCAAATGCTTACTATAATGGTGGTTGGAAAGCTAAGACCACAGGAACAACAAGTTTGTTAATTACAAGACCTGGTAGTTTAGAATATCATGTTGATACATCTAGTCAATCAGCTGGTGCAGCTACTTCTTTTTCTCTAGTTTTTACTGTTTCTAGTGCTGGAGACGTAACAGCAAATAACTTTATAGTAGGTTCAGATAGAAGAATTAAGTCTGAGATAGAGCCTATCAAAGAAGGTTTAGAAGTTATAAAACAATTTACATCTTACAATTATATCAAAGGTGGTAAAAAAGAATCAGGTTTTATAGCACAAGAAGTTCAACAGGTATTACCTCATACAGTATATGAAGATAAAGAAGGTATGTTAAGTATGAGTGATAGAGGTGTTGTTGCTCATATGCATAAAGCAATATTAGAGTTAGAAAAAAGATTAATATTAATAGAAGAAAAACTTATATAATATGGGTGTACCTACTGATGAAAATACTGATTTTGAAATGTTTGGAAGTTCTGATAACACAACTATAGCTGGAGCTATAAATCAAGGTGCCCAAGCAAGTGCCACTAATAATTTAACTACATTCACTCAGTTAATAGCTGTGTCAAGCACGTCTAAATTCGACCCTATATATGCAGGTCAAATTATAACAAATATAAATCAAATTAACAATGCGCAACAATATAGGGGATACCCGGCAAGTTCTTCTAATAATTCATCATTAGCATCTAACTTTGGTAGTGCAAACTTAATAGGTCACTTTGGTACAACTGGTTATGCTACTTTAAGTTGGAAAGTTAATTTACAGATTAATGGGTATTCAGACAAAAACGTTATTATAGGTCCAAATTCAAGTTGCTTAAATGGTTGTGGTTATACTTCAGCTGCTAGATCTAATTCTAGTACCATAACTGGAGGTGGAATCATAACAGTAACAAGAATGGCAGACTCTAGTAGCAATAGTAACAATCAAGTTAACGATGATGGTGACGTTCAATTAATAATCACCGAAGGTACAAGTAACAGTCCTCGCCCCGGAATAAGTAGTATAGATTCTCCAAATCTATTTGATCTTACTAATGGCACTTATCGTAGAGCTAGTCATACATTCACAGCAGGACAAACATTTTCTAAAAGTTTTGTTTTTACAAATCTCTTTGTAGCTGACGGTGATACCTTTCAATTAGATATAACTGAAGGTTAAAATTCTAAACTACCATGTGATTATACTTCTAAGAAACCTCGCGTATTGCGGGATATAACCAAAACCAATAAAACAATGACATACTTTTATACATATAGCTCTAGCGTAGCTAGACCTAACCAAAACAATCAAATGACCGATGAAGCCGTAAAAGAGCAGTTGGAATACATTTCAGATAAGAAAAACTGGAGGATCGTTCAACTACCAAATGGATTTTATCAAACCGAGTACAAAGACATGCAGAACGAAAAGATTTGGCATGACGTAACCAGAAGGGAAACCTTGGAAAGTGCTGAGGCTGCTATTGATGGTAGCTTAGAGCATTATAAGAAAAAGCTTTCTTTTTTAGAAGGCCCTAGAGTAGTTAAAACCTTTTAAACAATATAATTATGCCTTACGGAAAAATGAAAAAAGCAATGCCAAAAGCCAAGAAAATGAATAAAGCTGCTGGCAAGAAAAAGAAGAAGTAATATATACATAATCAATTTAATTTAATTTAATGGAATATAATCAACCTAGCGAAATCGTCAAGGATTTAAACTTTGGCGACCAAGCTAAAAATAGAATATCAACCGGGGTGGACAAGCTAGCGCAAGCAGTTAAGTCCACACTTGGTGCTTCTGGTAAATGCGTAATTTACGAGGATGCAAGAGGAAATCCAGTGATCACAAAAGACGGAGTAACCGTAGCAGAATCGGTTGTCTTGTTTGATCCAGTGGAAAACATAGGGGCAACTCTAATTAAAGAGGCTTCTAGGAATACAGTGAAGGAAGCAGGAGATGGTACAACAACGGCCATCGTTCTTGCTCAATCACTACTTAAGAGCGTAAATGCCTTAAAGGGGAATGTATCTATTAGAGATATAAAACAAGGACTTAATACTGGTTTGTCTAAAATCAATAAGTATCTAGATGATAAATCAATTAAGGTTAAAGATTCAATGCTTAACAGCGTTGCTTCTATATCTTGTAACAACGACAATAAATTAGGTGGCATCATATCAGAGGCTTATGAAAAAGTAGGTGCTGATGGTGTTGTTCTTATGGAAGAGTCTGAATCAGACCAAACATATGTTGAAGTTGTAGATGGAGTACAATTAGAGAGTGGATTAACATCTCCACACTTCATAACAGATAAGGATAAGCAGAGAGCTGTTTTAGAAGACCCTCTCGTGTTAATCGTGTCTTCAGAGATAAGTAACATAAGAAAGATACAAAGTGTCTTAGAGTTCGTTATAAAGGGTGGCAAGAGCTTATTGATTGTAGCACAGGTAGATCAGCAGGTTAAGTCAGCTTTGTTAATGAATAAGGTCAAAGGTAATATAAATGTAAACATTATTGATTTACCAGGCTTTGGACCTACTAAGCAGGACACTATTGAAGACTTAGCTTTCTTAACTGGTGCTCAAGTGATTAACGAAGAACTTGGTGATGACATGGACTTAATAAGTCCTAGCGTACTAGGTAGGGTTAGTAAAGCAGTTACAGATGATAAGACTACTGTTTTAACTACTCTTGAAGAAGTTGATATAGAAGAGAGGGTTAATCAAGTTAAAGCATCTATAAAAAAAGAAAAAAATCCTTTCCTTAAAAGAAGACTTGATCAAAGATTAGCCATGCTATCTGGGTCAGTTGGTATTGTTAAGGTTGGTGCTGATTCCAAAGTGGAATTAAAAGAAAAGAAAGATAGGGTTGAAGATTCTATATATGCTGTTAAAGCAGCTTTGAAAGAAGGTATTGTTTCTGGTGGTGGTATTGCTTTGTTAAATGCGTCTCAGTGTATAGCACATGAGAACGAAGGTGAGAGGGTTATACTAGAAGCTATTAGAGCACCTCACTACACTATATTAGATAATGCTGGTATTGCAGATTCTGTAGTACCTGTTAAAGATGGATTTGGTATAGATGTTGTATCTGGTAAATCAGTTGACATGATAAAGGCTGGAATAATTGATCCAGTGCTAGTTACTAAAACTGCTTTAAAAAATGCGTTAAGTGTGGTTTCTACTATTGTATCTGCTGATTGTGTTATATCTAATATGAGGACAAATGAAAGCAATTAACTATTACCTCATAGTAAGTGATATTAAAGAAGAGCAAAAGAAAATTGCAGGTCTTATATTCACAGAAAAGACAGACGTTGACAATAGATATATAAAAGCAAAGATAATAAGTTGTGGAGATAGAGCTGAGGGTTTAAAAAATGATGATGTGGTATTCTACGATCGTCACTCAGGTCATGGTATTACTCATGATGACAACTTCTACAAGGTTATTAAGATATCTGATGTAGTACTAGTTGAATGAGGTTAAGTCCTTCTGATCTACGTGAAATGAATTTATTTAAGTATTATAGGCTCGTTAGAAAATGGGCTTGTAAAACTTATCAGTTTAATGCTGACTTAGAATTACTTATCTATTTAGATTGCAAAAATAGATTTACACGTAATGAGTTTATAGACGGTGCCTACACTTATACTTGGGATAAACACAGGTGGGAGAGGTTAAAGCGTGAAGGATGGATAGAGGTTTGGAGGCAAAGAAACAGAACAACTATAAAATATAGTATATTCAAAACTTCGTTCAAGTGTAGTCAGTTAATAAGTAGAATATATAGAATATTACTAGGTGAAGAAGACTTACCTTTTTCAGATAGAAGCGTTTTTCATAAGAATAAAACTTACACAGACAAGGTTATGAATAAGGCTATTGATGACATGATAAAAGACAAAGAAAGATGAGTGATAAGAAAAAGTTTAAAGATACTAAATTAGGTGGATTACTTAAGAGTTTAGCTCCCAAGGTGTTAGACTTCGCTGGTGATCTACTACCTGATGCAGGTGTACTAGGTATGGTTAGCAAGATGATTGCTGATGATCCTGATATATCACCAGAAGATAAAAAAATGCTACATGAGCAATCTGCTGAGCTTTACAAGCTAGAGGTTGCTGATAGAGACTCTGCTAGAAATAGGGAGATAGAAGTAGCTAAGACTGGAAAGAAAGACTTCATGATGACGCTAACTGGTATAGTTGGTTTGTTGTCATTTGCTTTTATAATATATGCAGTGGTATATGTACCATCTGTTTTAGAGAACGATTTATTTGTCCATTTAATGGGTATGGTAGAAGGTGTTGTTATAAGTAACATCTTTGCTTACTACTACGGAACAAGCGCTAAATAAAACTAAATGGCTAGAATAAGCACTTACGTTAACGACACTTCTATATCTGATAATGATAAGTTTCTAGGATCTGATGGAGGTGGTTCAACTAGAAACTTTAAGATAGCGGATGTTACAGCTTATTTAAGAGCAACCAATGCTGCTGGTGTTGGAGGTCAACTAACTTATTTGTATCATGATGGTACTTATAACAATAATTCTATTAGACAATCAGGAACAATAACTATTAGTGGAGCAAGTGGTCAGACCCAGCAACCCTTTTCTGGTGTAAGTGCAATAAAAGCTAGTAAATATTCTAATGATTCCACCAAAGATATATCTAATTTAATATCTACATACTCAAGTACTAGTGTCATAATTGCTGATACTGAAGATCAAAACCAATTTGGTATATATCAAGTTGGTACAGTTACTCAAGATGGAGGTGAAACTAACTTCTATAACTTACCACTTACTTATTCATCTGGAAATGGTAATCTAAATAATCTACAATCATATTCAATTAGTGTATTTACAGCTGGTGATAAATCATTTGTATTTACTCAATCTAGTAGTAGTAATCAGTGGGTTATAAATCACAATTTAGCTAAATATCCAAGTGTTGTTGTAATAGAAGAAACAACTTCAGCTAATATATTTGGTGAAATAATATACAACAGCCTTAACCAAATAACAATAAACTTCTCTGGATCAACAGGATCGGGCGCTGTTAGTGGTCAAGCATTTCTAAACTAAAAAAAATGGCAGATATAAAATATTTATCTAATATAGATCTAAACGGTAATAAGTTAAAGAACCCTGTAATAGATACTCAAACTAGTGATCCAAGTACTCCAAATGTAGGTCAAGCATACTACAATACAAGTCAAGATAAACTTAGAATATACGATGGTAGCGCTTGGCAACAGGTAGGCGCAACTTACTCTTTTAGCAGTTCAAATGGTGTTTTAACTTTAAACGAAGATGGAGTAGCTACTACTCCAACTTTTACTATAACTGGAGGAAGTGGTATAACATTAGATAATAGTACAGCCAACACAGTTGAAATAACTGTTGCAAACTCAGATGTATTAAGTTTACTAAGTAATCTTGAGTCATCAAGTGGAGCAGCTAATGAAAACATAACAATAGGTGCTGACGCGGGTGATACTATTAGTTTTACTGGAAATGTTACAGTTGCTGGTAATCTAACTATAAATGGAGATGCTTCTACTATAAACACAGCAACTCTAAGTGTAGAGGATCCTTTAATAATATTAGCTTCAGGTAATAACGGTTCAGATAGTATTGATATTGGTTTATATGGTTTGTATGATACAAGCGGAACCGATAAATATTCTGGGTTATTTAGAGATGCTAGCGATGGTAAATGGAATTTATTTAAAGACTTAACAGCTGCACCAACAACAACTGTAGATAAAAGTGGAACCGGTTACACCGTAGCAACACTTATAGCTAATGTAGAAGGTAATATAACTGGTCAAGCTAGTGATATATCAAACCACAATTCAGCTATTGATACTAGAGCAGATGCAAGAATAGATTTAAGATCTAGTGCTCACACTATAACTGGCAACAATAGTACCACTGAATTTACTATAACGTACGGTTTTACTGCAGCAGCAGTAAATGATGTTATTGTTCAAGTTGTTGATTCTTCCGGTGCGGGTGATGGAGATACCGTGTTTGTGGAAATAGAAAGACATTCAACAACAGAGTGTAAAATACAATTTTCTTCTGCACCAGCAACAAGTAAAACGTATAGAGTACTTTGTTTCAAAGTAGCATAAATAAAATAATATGGCTCAAAAGTTTTTAAGTGACATACATGCAACCGCGGGTATAAAAGACTCTAGTGGTGACTTAGGTACTAGTGGCCAAGTATTATCATCAACTGGTGCTGGTACTAATTGGGTTCAAGCAGGATCTGGAGCTACAGTTATATACGATGATCAATTTATAGCAACAGCAAATCAAACTGTATTTACATTAAGCAATACTGTTGATGCAGAAAACAAAACACAAGTATATATAGATGGTGCATACCAGGCTAAAGCAGGTTATACTGTTAGTGGAACTACATTAACTTTTGATACTGGTTTAGCTGAATACTCAGAGGTTGAAGTAATAACATTTGCAACAGCACTAGCTAGTAATGCAGCTGCTGTTATAAGATTGGATGAGTTTACAGGTAATAATAGTACTACAGATTTTGCGTTAGCACAAGGTGTTACAGATGAAAAAGTTACACAAGTTTATATAAATGGTGTTTATCAACATAAAGATACTTACTCTATAACTGATGTAACTTTAACATTTTCCACAGCACCTCCAACAAGCGCAGATATAGAGGTTATAACATTTGATACTTTATCTAGCTCGGGCGAAATACAAGCAAGCTCAACAGCTTTATATGTTAAAAATACTAGTGGATCTACAATAGATAAAGGTACACCTGTTTATATAACTGGTAGTGTTGGTAATTCAAACACCTTAACTATATCTCCGGCAAATGCTTCTAACGCTAGCCACATGCCATCAACTGGTCTACTACTTACAACTCTAGCCAATAATTCTTTTGGCTACATAATAACAAACGGATTTTTAAAGGGATTAACTACTAATACTATAGATGGTACATCTACATCTTCTAACGATACTATATATGTAAAAGCTGGTGGTGGTTTAACAATGACTAAACCCACCGGTACTAACTTAATACAGAACATAGGTAAAGTAGCTAGATCTTCTGGTGGTAATAGTGGTAGTATATTAGTATCTTCAATACTAAGGTCAAATGATATACCTAATATAGCTTCAGGTAAAATATGGGTTGGTGATTCTAATGCTGTAGCAACAGAGAGATCATTAAGTGGAGATGCTACTTTATCTAATACAGGGGCATTAACTTTAGGTACAGTACCAATAACGAAAGGTGGTACAGGAGCGACTTCAGCTTCAGCAGCAAAAACAGCTTTAAGTTTAGACAACTTGGATAACACCTCTGATGCTAATAAACCAGTAAGTACAGCGGGTCAAGCAGCTTTGGATTTAAAAGCAAATATTGCTGGACCTACATTTACAGGTGATACAGGTGCAGCTAACTTAACTCTATCAGGATATCTTCGTGGACCAGCTTCATTTGTAATAGATCCTGCCGCTCATGGTAATAATACAGGTACTTTAGTTGTTGCTGGTAACCTTCAAGTGGATGGTACAACCACAACAATAAATTCTACCACAGTATCTATAGATGATTTAAACTTTAGTATTGCAACTGACGCAGCAGACTCCGCAGCAGCAAATGGTGCTGGTATAACAATAGGTGGCGCTGGAGCTTCGTTGACATACTCACATAGTGGTACTAAGTTTGTACTTAACAAACCATTAGATGTAACAGGTGCTGGTACTTTTAGTGGTAATGTGGGTATTGGAATGACACCTAGTAAATTACTTGATTTACAAGCAACTGATAACCTCGCTATTAGATTATATAATTCCACAACTTTTAAAGCGGGGATAGAAGTAGTAACTACAAATGGTGATATGATTGCTACATCTGCTGTTAATGATCTAGCAATTCGTTCACAATCTAACATACTTTTTTCTACGGGTGGAAATACCGAACGCCTTCGTATCTCATCGGGGGGTGATGCTACTTTTAGTGGGATTATCTTACTAGATGGTACGAATCAAATATATTTTGAACCTCAATCTGGAGAAAGTAATACTGAAGGAATGCGGATTTTAAGATCAGCAGATAAGATGTATTTTACTTATGGAATAAATGCGAATGAGGAGGCATTTTATTTTGATTCGTCGGGTGATGTTACTTTTAGTGGTAATGTAAGCCTAGCAGATACAAAATATATACAACTAAACAACACATCTACAGATTGGAGATTAAGAGCGGATAATGCGGGTAGGTTCGTAATTCAAACAAGTGTTGGTAGCGAGTTTTTTAAAATCTCATCGGGGGGTGATGTAACAATAACACAACCAACAAATGGAAGTGATGCGGTTTTAAATTTAACCTCTAAAAGTTCTGTCGGTAATAGCAGAACCTCTTCTTTAACTTATGATGCAGATACTGAAAATCTAATAGTAAATAATGCGGGTACAAATGCCGTCACCATCTCATCGGGGGGTAATGTGGGTATTGGAACTACTTCTCCTAGTGAAGCAATAGAAGTTAAAGGAAACGATAAGAGAATATCAGTAAGAACACAAAGTGGTGAAGGTGGTTTTAGATGGAAAAATGATGCAGGTACTAATATGTGGGATCTTGTACACAACAACTCTACAGGAAGTCTTCATTTAAAATTAATTACAAATAGTACTATTCCATTAACCGTTAAGTACGCTAGCGGCGACGTGGGTATAGGAGCTAGTTCGCCATCAGCTAAATTACATATTGTAGGTGATAACACAGCTAGGAATACTCTTAAAAATATATTAATTATAGATGGGGGTGCACAACAAAGTAACCCTTATGGTCCTTTTGCCATGGGTATAAAATTCATAGGTAGAGATTACGGTAATGCTATAAGAGACTATGGTTATATAACGAGTAGACAATCAGATCATACTAGTAATGCAGGAGGAGGAGATCCTGGTTTTACGTCTACTTTAGATTTTTATACAAACTCTGGAGGTGCAAGTAGTACTTTACCTACTCGAAAAATGGTTATCACACCGAGTGGTGCTGTTACAAAACCGCTACAACCATCGTGGTGTCTTAGACCTAATGGTGGCGGTAATGCAAACATCAGTTCCGCCACATTTGTTGGTTGGTCTGATAATACTAGTGGTAGTAGTTCTAAGGCAGTATTTAAAAATAATGTAACACTTAACGGTTCAACAGGAGGTATTCATGGTGCAGCATCAACTGGAAGATTAACGGTTCCAGTGGCAGGTAAATACCAAATTTACACTACCGTCCGTATGGAAAATAGCCCTATTGCAGGTAATATTTATCTTCACGTGAATGGTACTATAGTGGCAAGGCAGCACGTTGAAGTATGGGGGAGATATAATTATGCTCATGGATTTCTATCACTTGTCTTAAACCTTAGTGCTAATGATTATATAGAGGTTCAACTTGTTTGCAATACTGGTATAGTTGCTGGATACAACGATACTGTAAACTGGTTTTCAGGTCACCTAATTGGTTAAAATCAGATAAAATTAAAATAAAACATGGCATTAACTAAAATAACATCACGTATATTAGATTCAAGTGGAGTAACTATATTAGGTACTATCGCCACTGGTGTGTGGCAAGGAACTGCTATTGCTGATGATCATATTGCCTCTGCTGCAACTTGGAATACAGCATCAACTGATAGATTAAAATGGGATGGTGGTGCAACTGGTTTGACTGCGTCAACTGGTAGAACGTCTTTAGGTTTAGGTACAGTAGCTACTACAGCAGCATCAGATTACGCTACAGCTGCACAAGGAACTAAGGCGGATACTGCTCACGGTTGGGGTAATCACACTGGTGGTGGTTATGTTAAAACAACTACGGATCAGACTATTGGAGGTGCAAAGACTTTTAGTAGTAACATATTAATAGCTAGCGGAGAATATCTTTCATGGGGAACGATAGGAGCAACATCAATAGAAGGAAGCACAGCTAGTAATAAAATACAATTTAGAACTGGTAGTGGTAATAGGATGATTATTAACAATACGGGTGTAGGTATTGGAACTACTTCACCAAGTCAACAACTTCATCTTTACAGTGGTGCAGGAGGAGGCAGTGCTCCAGATTCTAGAACTAAATTATTAATTGAGGATAATGGTGAGGCTTATTTGGGTTTTAATGTTCCAGCTACTTCATTTACTGGTATAAGACTTCAGTTTGCAGGAACTACTAAAGCAATGTTTGAGTGTTGGGATCAAGCTGCTCAAACACCACAAGTAAGAATAGGTTCTGTAGACAGTCGCCCAGTAAACCTACAAACAGACAATACACCTAGGTTAACTGTTCTTGGTACTAGTGGCAACGTGGGTATTGGAACTACTTCGCCTAGTGCTAAGTTAAACACATATAATGCAACAACCTCTACACAAATTATCATATCGGGTGGAGATGCAACAAACCAAAGATTAGAAGTTACTGATGGTACGGTAATAAATAGATTTGGAATTTTTGGACGCACAACGGGAGACGCTGGAGTTATAGGTACACAAACTAATCACCCTTTAATATTTAATACTAATGATTCCGAAAAAATGCGCATCACATCGGGGGGTGATATTTTGCTCAGTAGTACAGAGGGAAAAATTGGGATAAAAGATAGTAATTCTATTTATATAGGGAATTTTGAAGGGAATAATGTTGGGCTACGATTTATTGGGGTTACAAATGATATACGTCCTTGTACCTCAAGCGGAGATAATCAAGATAATACTGTCGATTTAGGAGATGCAAATGCAAGATTTAAAGATTTCTACTTATCAGGCGGTGTTTACCTTGGCGGCACAGCTGCTGTTAATAAGTTAGACGCATACGAGGAGGGGACTTGGAGTGCTTTATATAAAAATAATACGGGTGACACAATGCCTGTTGGCGCAACTACTGATTCTAATTGTGAATATACAAGGATTGGTAATAAAGTATATATTTCGGGATACATAGACACAAGCGGAGGAAGTAGCGTTTCGGGTGCTTGGATAGTTTTAGATAATTTACCTTATGCTCCCGATACAAGCGCAGGTTTTTGGGGAGGTATTACAATAATGACAGCTGAAAATTTTGCGGGTGATTATCCTTCCACGGGTTTAGTTAGTTCTTTCTCTACATCAAGCTTTAAATTACATTATAGAAATGCATCAGATGGAGGGACTTTTCAACTAGCACCTAGTGATTTAAGCACAGCAGCGGGAGCATCAAATAGAATTAGGTTTCACGGATTTTATAGCGTTTAAAATTAAAATTATG
>Ga0129327_10001236_pt1 | contig 15214 bp, 14 predicted proteins | sample CPBDNA_6_FD_111799 | JGI IMG/M metagenome (GOLD analysis project Ga0129327, IMG submission 111799) | Freshwater to marine salinity gradient microbial communities from Chesapeake Bay, USA - CPBay_Spr_31_0.8_DNA | ecosystem: Environmental > Aquatic > Marine > Coastal | place: USA: Chesapeake Bay... | reverse complement strand
GTTGATCGCCATTCTTCTCAGGACCATCCCCGGCTGAGCGACGGGGCCCCCGCGCCCCCCAACCGCGCGCCCCCGCCCTCCCCCCCCCCCAAAAAAAAAAAAACAAAACGGTCCGACGCAGAGCCGCCTCAGAACGCCATGCCGCCACCGCCACCGCCGCCACCGCCACCGCCGCCACCACCGCCACCGCCGCCACCGCCGCCACCGCCGCCACCGCAGTTCTGTTCGCCGTCTTCGTCTTCGTCCACGTCGACCATCTCGACGAGCTTCATGGTGGTCTCGAAGCCGGCCTCGATCTTGTGCGGCCAGACCATCATATCGTTCACAATCAGGGTGACGCCGAAGGTGCGCTTGTTGATGAACCACACACTCGTTATCTCGACGATGACCATGCACTTCGACTGCTTCGTCACCGCATCAAAATCAACCGACTTGCGAAAATTCAAGCTTTGGGAACTGTCTTGCACAATGCCGAGGTTGGTCGGCGTGTATTTGCGACCGGTTCGGTCGTCTTCGGGCATCGGCAGCTTCACCTTCGTCCGCACGAGATGAGGGCGGTCAGCTTGCGTCGGGGGGTGCAGGATCGATTGGTACATGACGTTTTCGAGGTGCGTGCGTTCGTGCACTGTGTTGAACCACTCTGCGGACTTGGCAACCGCTGTGTCGAGGATGAAGTTGTCCAGCTTCTGCGCGAAGGCGCGTTGCGATTCGCTCACCGTGAGGTCCAGGGTCCGGCGGTAATTGGCAGCCATGTCCATATTCTGCGGCGTGCTGACGCCGTACGGACACGTTTGCAGGTCCGAGAGGTCCTGGTTGCACATTTGAAAGCGAATGGGCACGCGGTACCCATCCTTCCCGCGCATGTGCATGTACACCACCTTGCCCCCCTGGCTGTTCGTCTGCAAGGGCTGGAAGACGACGTTCGAAAAGTCGATATCGGTGTAGATCGTCATGGCAGCGACGGCGTGGGGATATAAGTGTGGGGACGGAAGGCGCGCAGGGTGACGCGGTGGCGCAAACGGACGTGGCGGTGTCGCCGGCGTCGACGGTGAGACTTTTTCACCGCACAGAGTGGGCGTGCGCCTCGTTTTTTTTCACCGCCCTACGCGGCGCAGACCGACGCGAGGGACAGGGAGAAGTGGGCACCGTGAAAGGCGTAACGCGAACCGTCTGGGTTACGAACGCCCAGCTTGAGGCGCTTCAGCCTGCTCCCCGCGGCCAGGGTCAGCTCGCGCGGCAGCATTCGCTCCTCGCGCATGCTTGGGTACATGACGAGCTTCACAAATGGCGTCGTCACGCGGTTGCCGACCTGGTGGATGAGCGACGTGCTGACGCACGGGATGTCGCTGAGGTAGAGGAGCACGTAGTCGACGTGGTCCAGGTCGTAGACGTTTGGGGCTGCTATCATGCAGTCGCCGCGGGCGCAAGCTACGACGCCGTTCGGGAACCCCAGCTGACGACCGAGGGACGCCGGCAACAGGCCTGAGCTCACGCTGAAAGGACAGGGGGGCAACGAGATGCAGAGCGCTGAGCCGGCGCGGATCGACGCGACGCGACCGACGTGCAGCGTCATGGAGTGCCCTTCGCACGCGGTCACGTAACCGCGTCGGCTGCCGCGCATGGCGCCGACGGCACCGTGGACGTCGGTGGGTGCCCCGTCCTCGTCGACGTCAGAGGCGTGGAAGACCTCCGTCGCCGATGACACGATGGCTACGCGTCCGAGCCGTGCGTTGCACGCAAAGGGACGGTTCGCCAGGTATGTGGAGACGGTGATCGCGCCACCCCGCGCGGAGCGCACGATCGCATTGAGCACGGGGAGGGGGCTCGCGCGCAGCACGAACTTGGTCTGGCCGTCGATCTCGCGGAGACCGTAGTGGTTCGCCAGCGCCGCGACCCTGACCGCCGACGTCGAGGAGTAGGACGACTGGCCGTACAGGTTGTCGTCGCCGAAACCAAGACGTTCGCCGTCGATCGAATCCGAATGCGAGAAGAGGAGGTCGAATATGCACTCCGATCCGTCCGCGCTCCAGAGCGCGGAGAACGTGAAGCGGGCGACGCGCTTGTCGTACGACAACGTGACAACAGCTCCGCCTCGACCGCGCACGCGCGCGTGCGAGGCGTTGAACGCGGCACACAACGAATCGGCGTCGTGCACGCCGTTGAGAAGTGGGACGAGCACCGTGTCTCCCGCGATCTGCATCGCGACGAAGTGCTCTGTGTCGGCAGGGAAGAGGTGTAGGCGGTTGAGCTGGCCTGAGATCTCGTCGCGCATCCGACGCGGCTGCGATGGGCAAAAGCTCCTGTGGCACGGGGCGTACCAGCCCGGCGTCAGCGCGACGTGTTCGAACGACGCCGCGCCCGAACGAAACGTGACGTCGTCGCAACGGTTTGGGATGTCCAGCAGAGAGGCCTGCGGCGCGTGGGGGGGGTCGATGGCCTCCATCCGTGTCGGTGACATGCCCAGCAGCCCCAACGCCGTGCCGCTGAGCTCCACACCGTACCCGCGCGTTCGCGCGGAGCCCTTCGCAAATTTGAAGCAGATCGTGCCGGTGGAGGTCTCAAACGATACGGTCGCGCGGAGAGGCCAGTGCGCGAGGCGGACCTGCAGCGCGGCGCACAGGCGAGACAAGTCTCCAGTGCCACAGCACACGAGAGCGGCCTGCTCGAACTCGGACGGGCCGAGCAGCGTCTGCAGGCGAATCGTCTTCTCGTCCACCTCGTGGATGGCGGTCGACGGCACGTCTGCCGAAATGCCGACAAAGTGAACAGGGGCGCCGTCGCCGGCGGAGATGCAAAGTTGCCCGTTCGAGAACAGGCAGTGCGGATGGGCGAACGTGAGGAGGACGCCGCCGTCCCCCGCCGACGTCGCGTGCATCGCCTGGTTCACGGTGGCCGGGATGTGGACCTCGCAACGTCTGTGCGCCGGGAGATCGTGCTCGTCGCGCCAGTGTTCGTCGACGCGCAGCTTCACCGGCCGGGCCAATGCAAGATCCTCGCGAATGTACAGACGGCCGTTTCGCTCGTCTATTGGGTACTGAGAGACGGGGAACTCGAAGGACGACAGGATGAGCTTGGAGGCCTCCAACGATGCGACCGCTTGTCCGAGCTCGAAGTTGAAATCGCCATCGTCGTCCACACGCGCGTCGTCCGAATTCAGGCAAAACGTGTACACGACGGGTTGGGACGACATTCGGGTGCACGCGTGCGCTCGTGTGTTCGCGTGGGGCGCGTTCTACAAGGCAGTGACAAAACTTTTTCGAAAGCCACAGCGCATGTGTGACGCGGCGCTGGCTGGGGTGGGTGACTGGCGGGGGTGGCGGGGGTGGGGGGTGGGGTGGGGGTGAGAGCGGGTGTGGATGGGGGGCGTCACACCCTTCGGGATCGCACACCGCGCGTTCTCGCAACGCCAAACGCCCCCACGCGGAAAATCGACGCGCTAACGATAAGCGACGCAAAGACACCGACCAATAACGTCGCGCTCAACAAAACGCGAGCAAACCGATGGTCAGAGGATCCGTCCGGTGGGCATTTGGTGTTGTTCGCATACGCTCGCTCCACCTTGTCGTAGGAAACGATCGGCTTAGACAGCCGCTCGTTCACGTCGTTGTGCAAGTCGACGTAGAAACGCGACAGCGCGCTCCGAGTGTTGAAGACGTTGTGCTGCGGAGACGTCACGTGCCGCGTCGCGTATCTGTAGTGCTCTGCACACTTCTCGCACGGAAGCATATGGTCGAGAGAGCGTAAGAGCCAGAAGGCACTCTGTCGCATCGCCGCAGTGGGGTCGCGTTCGGGGTACGAGAACACGCACGCGTGCAAGAAGGTCCACCCCGAGGCGCCCCACGCTTGCGCGTCGAGTAAATTTGTGGAAGACGCGTCTGTTCGCATTCAAATCCCAAAAACTGCGCCGAGAAGAGTTTTTGTTTTTTTGGGGGCGGGGTCGTTGGTTGAGGTTACGAGGCCACGCACAGATGGGCGGAAGTAAAGGATCGAGGCAGAGGGTCTGACTACAGACTTACAGTCCTACATAACTATGTCGATGGAAACTTTTTTCGACACGAGGACTGGTCGTGACGGTCTGCATGACTGACTCTCGCAAATAGAGTGCGGACATCCAACAGCGTGCGAACGACTCGCATACTCGAATACCCGCGTACGGCACCACATGTGGTTTGCATTTGTGCACAAATGCAAACCACATGTGGGTGTGATATGCAGCTCACCGCCCTCACACACCGTCGGTTGACCTCTCCCTCAGAAATGCGCGTCCCGTGTTTAGAGTGCGGAAGGCGACGTACGGCGCCACGTGTGGTTTGCATTTGTCCCACCGCTCGCGCAATGAGATGTTTTCTTGGTGCGACACTGCCCCTTCTTCCTCAGTACACACAGCTCACCGCCCTCACGCCGTCTTTGACCTCCTGTTGAGAAACGCGTGTCCAGCGTCTAGGGTGCGGCAGGCGACGCACTGCGCCGTGAGGTCCGCCGATGTCCCACCGCTCGCACGATGAGTTGATGTCACCTTGTTCACTTGTCCAAGTGGCTGTCACTCGCATGCCCATCACTGTCCCTTTCGGTGTTGTGTGCGTCACCATGAAGAACACGTAGGCGTGGTGCATCCCCGATCGCCACAGGGTGTTGTACTTGAACAGCGCGTGGTCAGGGAACACCAAGGCGGTCCCCGTTGATCGTTTGATCGTCTGATCGTTTGGTCGTTCTGACATTCGCGTGAATTCGCGGATCCGTGTGAATTCGCGGATCCGTGTGAATTTGCGGATCCGTGTGAATTTGCGGATCCGTGTGAATTTGCGGGATGCTGTGCTGTGCGATGCGGCCCAGCGACGATGACGATGACGATGACGATGACGATGACGATGACGATGGCGAGGGCCGGCTGACCGTGGATGCGGACGTCGCAAGAAGCCCCGCGCGCGTTGCAGCTGGCCGCGAAAAAAAATCGCGCGTCGCGTCACGTTAGGGGCGTGCCGTTGCGACACGACACGTGCGACGCGATAACGACACGAGCACGACACGAGCGGTACGCCCAGTTCTCCTTTCGTGGGTGTCGTCTGTTCTGGTGGGGTCGTCGTCGTCGTCGTGCGTGGGGACCAGCTCCGAGTTTCGTTTTCTCTCTCAGAGCGCAGAGGGAATGGAAGCGTCAGCGAGGCAACCCGAGCACGATGCCGATGCCCTGAGACGACGTTTGCGTGCCACCATCCGCAACAAGGCGTCGTCGCGAAGCGGTGCGCGCTTCGACACACAGGGCAGCACGGCGGGACCAACTGAGATGGAGCGGAGTCCGGGTTACGCGGCGGCGACGCCCCCAAACGCGTCAGACTTCGCTGTTCTCGAGTCCTTGGCGAAGTTGGGGGTCGCAGACGCGTCGAACACCATGGAGGCGGTGCGCAACATTTCGCGCATGCCGAAGCATGAGCTGAAGCGCATGAAGAAACGCCTCGCAACGCTCGCGTCGACGAGCACGGCGCCGTCGCTCTCCGTTCGCGACGACGTGGAGCACGCGCGGGCAACGTCAGACGACGAAGGCTCGCCGCCCGCGTCGCCGGTCGCAGCTCCTCGTCAACGAACGCCGTGATACATCTGGCAGCCGGCCGCTGAGAGCGGACCCTTTCTCCCCACCCCACCACCCCCTGGGCCGTGCGATGAGGTTTCACAGGGTCGCGATGATCATGATCTCAACCAGCAGCACGGTGGAGCACAGGACCGCTGGCGGGGCGAGATACAGACCTTCGATCTTGTCGAACGCGGTGTCGCGACTCGAGGATGCAACCCCCATGTAAATACCCTGCAGGCCGATTAAACCGGCAGCGGCGAGCAGCTTCTGATTCTTGCGCGCGTGGATCGGTCGCGCGATGTGGAGGGCAGTGGCGACAAAGGCGGGAAGCGCATGCAGCACAAAATTTGTCGAAAACTTTCGCTGCGCGCTGCCGTCCAACTCCTTCCCCTTGTACGCGAGTATGGCCGCACCTACGATTCCCACCGTCGTCGCGTTCGCGAATGCAGCGACGGATAGGACGTCGCGCACCGAAGGCATCGACGCGCTGAGTGACAAGGCGATGCAAACGATGAGGCAAACGATCCCCGCCACCAGGGACCACCACGAGTAGAAATCACTGACCACGGTGCGCGTCGAGGGCTTCACGTGCCGCATAACGGGTTCTTCCATACCTCGGTTGCGGCCGAGGCTGCGGCCGTGGTTGTGGGTGTGGCTGTGGCTGTGGCTGTGGCTGTGATCGAGGAAGGGTGAAGAGAGCTTCAGCCTCTACGCACACCCTTCACCTCGCCCCTCCCTGTAGATCATAGCGTCAAAATTTTATCTCCGAAGTCTGCCGCGGCGCTCGCCTCGTCCCAGACTACGCCGCGCCGCGTCCCATCGCGAGCGAGTTCACCCAAAATGCTGTCAGCCTCCTCCTCCCATCGCGAGAAGCGCATCAACACGACCAGCCTGTCGCGCGCGCGAGTCAGGGCCACGTTCACACGGGCCTCGTCCGACCAGAACCCTTCCGAGCGCGTGCGCGTCGTGCACAGGATGACAACGTCCGCCTCCTTGCCCTGAAACGAATCGATGGTGCAGACGGCGCATCCGGGGTCGTGCCGATACACACGGCTCTGCTGTGCGCTGTACGCAACGAGCACGACGACGCGTAGCGGATCGTTGACGCCGCCGTGCGCACGCGCGATGACCGCAGCCAAACGCGCCTCGGTGTCGTTGAAGTAGCTCGTGCCATCGCGCGCCTCGTTGCCGTGCTTGACGTCCACAACCGCGTAATGCGGACGCGGCGACGATTCGCGGCCCCCTGTGCACGTGCGGAGGGTCCCGTTGTAGAAGAGGCGGTTAGGGAGGAGGCAGATGTCCGGATGCATGCGACGTTGCGTCGTCAGCAGCGCGTGTGGATACCCCAGCCCCAGGAGCCGCGCCATCAGGCTTCTGCCGTACCCTTGCGCCTCGCCCTCAGGGCTCACCTGTTCCGGGAGCTGACGTGGGTCGCCCACCAGAAAAGCGGATTCGACGCTGGAGAGCATGCCGACCACGCGCGCCTCCATGCATCGCGCGGCCTCGTCCAGAAAGACGGCACCAAACTCCAGGTTGACGAGCGCGCCCCCCCACCTGCCGCACACTGTGCAGAACACGACGGCGCTTCGCGCAAGCGGCGTGTTCACGTAGGCGCTCTCCAGAGGGATGTGCCGCTTGGCTAGCGCGAGGTGCCCGCGGAGGCCCCGCTTGAGCGCCCTGGCGTGCAGGTCCGCCACCCCGACATTCGTCGGAGCACAGACGAGGCACCGCTGGCCGCGTGCAACGGCGCGCTCGAGCGCGTCGAGCAGGGCGTGCGTCTTGCCAGTCCCGGGTGGACCGACGCATATTGATAACGCGTCCGACGGCGTGCCCTGCGTGACCGCGTGCTCGATCTGCCGTGACCTGAACGTCATGTCCTCCACCGAACGCAAGAACCTAGCGTGCGGTGTCGGATTGGCGTGGAAGACGGTCGACGGCTGTACGGATTCGGACGTGAGTTTGCAGGCAGAGGCTTCCGAGGGAGGCGGCGGGCGTGCCGCAACGCCGGTCGCACCGACGTCGGAGCCCGGCGCGCGCGGTCGCGCGGGCCGCCTTCGTTCCCCCTCAGGCGGGGGGACGCACGCCTCGTAGGACGAGACCCGCAAAGTCGCGCGGCGCTTCTTCGCGACACCCTCCACGGCGGTGCCGCCCGCGGCGGTCCCGTCCGAGGCAGCACCGCCCGCCCCACCGTTCTCGCCGCCCTCGCCACCGCCCGCGCCACCGCCCGCGTCGCCGCCCGCGTCGCCGCCCGCGTCGCCGCCCGCGTCGCCGCCCGCGCCACAGTCCGCGCCGCAGTCCGGGCCGCCGCCCGCGCCACCGTCCGCGCCACCGTCCGCGCCGCCGCCCGCGCCGCCGCCCGCGATGGCGCCCTGGAGGTGCTCCTCGCGCGGTCGCGGTGCCGCGCCCTCCACGCACAACGACTTGCGTCGCTCCTTCGCGCGGACAGCGCGCGCGCTCCTGCGCTGCAGCCGTTGGACTGCATCGCGAAGAGACCTCTCGACGCGTTCCTTGGAAACCGGCAGGAGGGCGGGCGATGGCCGCGGCGGGCGCGCAGGCACCACGGTCAGGGGCAGGGCACGCGTTCCGATGTCGTGCTCGCTCTCGCGACGGATACCGACTCCAGCGGTCGAAAGGGACGCGTCCCAACCTTGGGCGCGCCACACGCGACTCCCCGCACCGTCCACGACGATGCCAGGGCTCCGAGTCGCGAGATCAACCAAGCAGTGCATGGAACGCGCTGGAGGGGTGATGGTGTGCTGCAGCATCTCGTGGTGACCTTCGTGCCACAGCGCCGACACGTACGCAACGCGCGCGTCGTCCACGCTCTCAAACGTGGCAGGCATCGCAGATGGCGTAACAGGGGTGGCGTCGTGAAGCCGCTTTCCGAGGGAGAGGAGGTAACGCTCGTCGTGTGCGGTCATCGTTCAGATGTCAGATGTGTTGGCGCGCAGGCGACGGCGCTGCCGCTTTACAGGGCACTGCCCTTTTGTTACCGCGAAAAAAAAAGGCGCGACGGTGGGCGCGTCGCACTCGGCCTCCTCTTCGCTCAAGTTCCACCGGAGCTCGCGTCAACCTGAATCCGTCATCTGTTCGTCCTTCTGTTCGTCCTTCTGTTCATCGCCGTCTTAGCCGACGCGCGAGTAGCGTTTGATGGTGGACACTTTGCCAACCGGCCCTGCCGTGAACGCGAAGACGGAGTTATTGAATGAGTCCAAGACGGGACAATGCGCGATGCTGATCAGGTTCTCGGTACGCAGAGTATGCTCCGTGTCGACAAAAAAGAGGTAGTTGTCATACGACCACGTGCGAGGTTTTAAAAGATATGCTTCCAAATCAATCCCCTTTTCAACACTACTCTCAACCACCACCTCGGCGTATTGCTTACTCGAGAATTGGAAACACGTATTGCTTTTGTCGGAACTCGTAAATTTGACTGCGTTCTCTGTTGCTGAAATGCCTGGCGTGTCGGAGATGATTATGATCTTCACCTTCGCGAGGTCCGATTCCCTCGTAAAGCTTCGACATGCATTCGGCAATGAGGGCTTGACTAGTTCGTGGTCGACGTACGTCAGGATTTGGGTGAGGTTCTCTTTCGTCATATTTTTGGGGGCCAGACACAGGACGACCCTCACCTTATGGACACACGAGCTGTTGAACTGGGAGAGGAAGAGGTTCATGTCTTTGGCACCGCGCGCTAACGTGTCCGGCGTCATTTCGTTTAGTCCATTCTTCGACAGGTCTCCGGAAGAGTCGTTGGGCGCGTTCCGCTGCGAGCTCCTGTGAAACGCGAACACGCGTGCTGTCCTATGCAGGATCAGGGGATACATGCTTGCGTCCTGCGGTATCTTCAAGATCAGAGGCTCGCCGAACATGGACACACCCCGCTGGATGCCCGAAGGCGACGCATCAGTGGGTTGCGATGTACGCAAGTGCATGGTGCCAGAGTGCACACGAACGACACTGATGTCGTCGCCACGTGTGTCCACAGGCGTGAACGCGTCGCACACAAACAACTTCCGCGGCTCATTTTCCACGAGATTGTCCGCACCGCTGCGCAATACAAACTGGGACGACACGTTCCAATTATCGCTCGTAAAGGAGCAAGCGGCTTGCGCGTCTCCTGACGACGACTGGACCTGGGAGACGAGATTCTGCAGCGGCTCTGGTTTCAAAGTGTACACTACCATTCCATCCACGACGAGGACGCCGGCAAGGGTGTGTCCCTCACGTTTGGGGATGGAGGCGAGAAGAGCAGTGACACCCCCGTCTTCGTCCATTGTTTTTGTTGGCACCTTTTCTGGTGTACGAGGTTCGTCGGCTGCGTTGGAAGAATTGTCCCACGAGGCGTAGACTACGGCGGTGGCTTGCTCTAAAAAAGATGCGAGCGGAAGTCCAAGTGTATCTGTATCCGCTTTATGGCCCATAGGGACGTCTGCTGCATATCCTGGCGTTGAAGCCGTACGCCCCAGATCCCGCGTCATACTCAACGCCTCCGCTGTGAACATATTTTCAACGTAATGCATGGCTCGTGTTGCTGGACGTGGTGTCGTCACTCCAGAGACCGGATCTTGGGGGTCAAAGATGACATCTCCGTTCCACTCGCAATGTACTCCTGACATACGTCTTACGAATTAATCTTCCCTTCGCGTCGCTCGCGAGACGCTTGCGCTGAAGACCTTACGTCGGCACGTGTCCATCTTGGTCTGGGGAGCACAAAAAAAATCACACATGCAGACCGCGGAACACGGCCTCCACTCCACGTGGACGTGGTTCTTCCACAAGACGGGCGGTGACGGCTACAAGTCAGCGCTGGTGCCGGTGCAAACTTTCCAGACCGTGGAGTCGTTCTGGAGGCTCAAGAACAACATCCCTCCATTCCATAAGGCGTTCTGCAAGCACGCCGCCCTCCGCGTGCAGGGGTCGATCGTGACGGGAGCGAGCGTGTTTCGAGACGACATCACGCCCGAATGGGAACATGCCAGCAACCTGAACGGGGTGATCATGGAGTGCAAGGGACCGTTGGAAGCGAAGGTCGTGGACGATATTTTCCTCAACATCCTGCTCAAGCTCGTGGGGAACACGGCGCCGTTATCGTGCAACGGCGTTCGCGTCGTGCACAAGAGCGGCCGGAAGTCCTTCTACAAGATAGAACTCTGGTTCCAGCAAGGGTCCACGACGGACGAGCGCGCGTTTGGCAACGCGAAAGGCGTCGTCTTTCAACGTGCTCACGCGTAGTGGAGTCCGTGCACCGCCGCGTCCTTCGCTCTCTGGGTACGGAGTGCGCGGGGGACGTGTGGGTTGCGCGTGTGGTGTTTGCCGCGGTCGAGATCGATAATGTTACGTCGATCTTTGGTTTCACACGTGTGGGCTAGATCGACTCCGCGGTCCTCGGCGTGCATTTTAGAGATCGGGAGATCGGCAGATGGAATGCGCTGCTCACGATTCGTGGGTCGCCCGTCGTACGTCGCGCCCGTGCTCGGGGTTGGCTCGCTAACACCAGATACACAAAATATTTTTGAAAGGTTAAACTGTTATTCGCTTTTTGTGTCTACGAGGAGACGGGGCGGTCACAGCCCTTCGGCGTAGCACGCGAGCCCCGCTATCAGTGCAACGTCATGTCCCCGCACTGGGAGCGTGTCGCAGTGTAGGCCGCACGCTGTCCACTCAGACGTAAGGATGGTGAGCTTGAGCGCTCCGAAGGCAAGCTTCGCGTGACGCCAAAGCATCGTCGTCACAGAATGCGCGATGCAAGGCTTGATGCTCAACCGACGCAGGAACTCGACGTGTTCCCCGTTCACGTAAAGATGCGTCAACACGCGCCACAGGTCACTTTGCGGGTACACGTCTGCCATGTACTTGGCGACGAACCGCTTGCACGTCTGCACCTGGGAGGAGGACATCACAGGCCAGGAATAAGGACACGTGGTTCCTATCCCTTCCCAGCCTCGTTTTCCTCGCCCGTCACCGCGCGGCGCTGTCGTTCTTGCCGTGCCGGTTTCACCACCCACCCACCGACGCGGGCCGTTTCGCCTCTCGGTTCCACAGCGAAGCGCGCCAGTCGCCTCGAACGAGTCCGCGGCGACGAGCGCCGCCGGGTGGTCCGGCGTAGAGGTCAAAGAACGCTGTTGGACTCCAGATCGCACTTCTGAAACCCCTTGGGCGCGTGGCGGCTGCATTTCACAACGGTGTGCGTGTCCGACGTCATGCAGTACGCGCTCTCGTGCTGATCTGCACACACCTGGTCGACTTCGCCCATCTTGACGTTGTACATCGATCTGTACCGACAATCGCTGTACTCAGACACGCCGAGATCCAGAAGAGACGGACGACCGAAATTCGACCCCGATCGAGACCCAGTGATGCCGTCTAGGTAATCCTCGTGCTGCCCGAAGCGGTCGCACTTGGTATATCGCCCTTCGCGTGGCGGAGACGGTGGCCGCGGTGGCGGCGGAGCAAACGGATCGGGCGGGAGCGGCCCCTCGCCACACGTGTCGCCTGGAAAATACATAGGCGTGACGCCGTCCGGGCAATAACCGAAGGGAGCCTTCTTGTGGTGGCCGTGGTGGCCGTGGTGGCCGTGGTGGCCGTGGTGGCCGTGGTGGCCGTGGTGGCCGTGGTGGCCGTGGTGGCCGCGGTGGCCGCGGTGGCGGCGGTGGCGTTCGTCACGGCTGTCGTCGTCGCTGCTTTTTTCACTGCCGATACCGTCGCCGGGCGCATCGGTGCCTGGCATACGCGAAAGTATCCTGGACAACGAACTGAGTCAACGCCGTCCCCTACCAGCTCACGCGCAATTTTTTTTTGGAGCGAGACATGCTGATGTCATGACGTTGGTACGCGACGGTGGTGTCGCACGAGCAGGCAAGCGTCCGCGACACAGACGAGCACGAGGATGTGTAATATCAACCTTACAGTTTCGTGCTGCATCCTCGAATTCACCAGAAGCAAGCCGACGACGAGCACGACGGATAAGACCACTTGCGTGGCAAGCGCCATGTTGGTGACCGCCGCCGACGCGACCGTGCCTCGTTCGACCCGGAGAAAGACAAGGACGTGCTCGCCCCCTCTCGACACAGATGATGCATCGTATCATGTGCGATACACTTTAAAAAAGGAGCTCCGCGTCGAATGTGGCGATGGGTCCCGACCGCTGCCCCGCTGCCCCACGTCGCTCGTCACGCCGCCGACCGTGCCCCGCAGATGCCATTTCCGACGCACTCCTCACATTAGAAACGCCGCCCACGCCCCCCCCCCCTCCCCCCTCGCCCGTGGTCGTAAACACGTCTTCCGAGGCGGTAGGGAGCGGGTGGGCGGTGGGCGGTGGGCGGGGGGGGGGTGACACACACCTCACGGCGAGCGCGTTCAGCGCTGTCCTCAGCGCCGTCCGCAGCGACCACCAGCGTGCGCGCGCGCTCGCCTTCGTTGACTGTAGTGAGTCACCATGCCATCCACGATGGACGGCGGCGCCATACGCGCTATGCCGTCGCTCCAGCTCGGAGAACACCCCTTGGAGCAACAACTCTCCTGGCCAGACAGTGCACGGCGCGTCCACACAAGGCTTGTCACACTCGTCTCCAGGCAGCCGCAACACGCCATCCGTACCGCAGCTGTGTGACGACGGCGACGTGGTGTGCGCTTGTAAAGGACGCGCATTTTTTTTGCCACGCCCTCAGATTCAGATGCTCGCTCGTCACACGGCCCCGCATGCCACCACTCGGATGGGAGTTTGCGAAGACCAAGTGCGGGGTGTTGAGTCGACCCAACCCTTGTGTGCGACAGCGAGCCGATCACATCGCGGCGCTTGAGATGGTGTCGATGCCGTTCGCGATCGCGTACCCCCCCATGGTGTTGCGCCAAGAACGGTTGTGCCGTGTTCTAAAGTAGACGACCATGACAGCGAACGACACCACGCCTACGATCGGACTTACAACGCGCACTTGCTTCCTCCGCTCAGGCGTCATCGACGGCGCCGTCAGGCTGACACTGCCGTCCGACACCCTTTTGTACACTTTGACCGACGCCCCTTCCCGCGGCGCGTCCTTCGCCGCCGCGTACGACGCGTGCAAGTGCCAACGGTGGTCGTCGGTGTCGTGCTTCCCCCCATCGCCACCGCTGTGCTCGCGCTTTCTCTTGTTGTGGTCGGGGTCGTGGCCGTCGCCCGGGGGGGCGTTGACGTGGCCGCTCTCCCGCACGATGATCCGACAGTCCACGTTCCCGTCGTGTTTCGGGTGACACCGTGAACTGACTACCACAGCATCGATCGTGATGTAAGACGGGAAAATGAATGTCTCCAGAAACGCCAACAGCGACACTACGAAGACACAAAAGGATATCAGAATGGTCATCCATATCCTAAATCCTCCCAGCGATTCTAAGACCCACGAAAAGAGACCCATGGTTCACTTCGCGGCGGTCAACTTACGTTACAGAGGCGCGGTGTTTTTTTTTGACGACGGGGAGGGGAGGCACGCGCACGGCCTCACGACGCAGTGCGGATGGGAGGTCATGAAGGATCCCGTGGTCCTGCGCTCTGCGTTCTGTGTATGCAGAGCACGAGACTCCGAAACGGCAACCGCGTCAACCGCGTCAACCGCGTCAACCGCGTCAACCGCGCGACGCCTTCTCGCTTTGCTCCGCCCCAACGCGTCGCGGGGCCCACGCGCGCGGCAGGGCGCACTGGAGTGCGAAGCCGGTGGCGAAGACGAACGCCGTCGCGAGGACGTATATCCATTCCGCGTAGGGATCCTTCGACGTCAGACTCTTCAATCCAGCCACCGCGGTCCACGCGCCCAACAGGCACGTCGTCAGAATGTCCCTCTGCTTGGGGAACACGGACAGGACGCACGTCACAAGCAGCGCTCCGCCGAGCACCGCGATCCAGTGCGGGTAGGCTGGTAAGCCAAACAGCACCGCGCCGTCGCCGGGGTAGATGTCGAGCAGGGTCGCGATCGTTTGATGCAGGAACGCGACGATGGCGATGAAGATCACAAGCCGGTAGGCGCATCTCCACACGGCGACCAGTAAGGCGGCGCCGACCACGCCGCACACGATCGCGAACATGAGACCGCGAGAACACACGTCCATCTCCGGGCTTCTTTCGTCCTGCATGAATGCGTACGCCGCGCCGACTCCGACAGCGAACCCGGCCACCAGCAGTGACGGCGTCAACACCCAGCGGCCGGCACCCGCCATCACGACACCGGAGACGATGCAAAGCGCCGCCACCGCCGACGACGTCTCGCGCACCGACTCGCCGTGCGCTCTGGTGGCGGTCACGACGTCGTAGACCGCCATTCCAAAGCACGCACGCTCCGCCTGTAGAGAGGGGCTGAGAGACGTCGTGTTGGACGAATCCGACGGCATGCGCGTACCGTTCAGCGCCGACGCACCCGCGACGGCAGGATTCTCCGGGTTCATGCCGGCGGGGGTCGCAGTCGTGCAGTGTGGCACCTAAAAAAGAGTTTGGTCAGCGTATGCACCCCCCCCCCCCCCCCCCTTTTTTTTCCCCCCCCTGTTAACACGGCGGCCCGCGGGGGGGAAGAGGGGGGAGAGAAAGGGGGGGGGGGGTAGGGTGCATACGCTGACCAAACTCTTTTTTAGGTGCCACACTGCACGACTGCGACCCCCGCCGGCATGAACCCGGAGAATCCT
>Ga0129327_10001232_pt1 | contig 15256 bp, 9 predicted proteins | sample CPBDNA_6_FD_111799 | JGI IMG/M metagenome (GOLD analysis project Ga0129327, IMG submission 111799) | Freshwater to marine salinity gradient microbial communities from Chesapeake Bay, USA - CPBay_Spr_31_0.8_DNA | ecosystem: Environmental > Aquatic > Marine > Coastal | place: USA: Chesapeake Bay... | reverse complement strand
GCGTAAGTGTACACGAACACCACGAGAACAAACCTACTTTTAGAGAGAAGAAGAAGAAGACTTTTTTAAGAAGTCTCTCGAAGTCACTCTTTCTAAAGACGCGAAAAAGAGAAAATAATGGGCTGCGCGCAATCGACTCCGAGTTCTTCTCAACATCATTCGAGATTGTTTCGTCAGTTATTCGGTAATACCTCTTCACAAGAAGAAGAAGACAACAACGATGAGAGAAGACGGACGAGAGGCGCTTCCTCCTCTTCCTCTTCTCGACAACAAAGAAGAGAAGAACGAGATGAAATTTTGAAAACGAAAGTCGTTTTACTCGGCGACAGCGGGGTTGGGAAGTCCTGCATCGTCAATCGGTTCGCCACGAATACGTTTGACGTTGATTCTCGAGTGACGGTTGGCGCCGCGTTCGTGGCGAGGACGATTGAAGTCAACAAAAGCGATAAAGATGAGAGTTTAATAAAAATGAAAAAGCCACCACAAACAGCGCGAAGAGTCAAGTTTGAAATCTGGGATACCGCCGGTCAGGAAAGGTACGAGAGTTTAGCGAATCTGTACTACCGCCGAGCGCACGTGGCGATAGTCGTGTTCGCGCTGGACGACGAGAAGTCGTTCGAGAAGGCGAGATTTTGGATCAACGAATTAAAGGAGAAGTGCGAGAAGAGAGACGCTTTGATTATTTTGTGCGGGAATAAAATGGACAAGATTACGGACGAACACGAGGATAGGATCGAGGAGCCTTCTTCTTCTAGCAGAGGAGGGAACGGCGGTGACGAGATTGTCGAAGACGACGACGGCAATGCGGTATTCGTATCCATGGACCGCGCCAATCGCATGGCGAACGAACTCGGGTGTCACATGTGCGTCACATCTTCGGCAAAAACCGGGGAAGGCGTTGAAGAGTTGTTCTTCGAAGTCGCGCGCACGTTGTTACGGAAACAACGAAACGGTGGCGGAAAATCAGAAGCGACGAATGACGGTGGCGCAACTACTGCGAAGAAAATGAAAACGAAGAAAACGAAGAAGAAAACCCGAAGCAACACAACATCGACAGGGGAGAACGCAGAGGAAGAAGGAGAAGGAGGAGGTCCAACGCCGCCTGAAAACGACGGCGACGCGAATACCGCCGCTCTTACCGCTCGCGAATTCGGCGCCAACGCAAAGACGAAGAAAAAGAAAAAGAAAAAGCCGATGCAGGGGGAAACGAGCAATCCGTCCCGTCGTCCTCTTCACGACACGTGAGTGAAAATATAATTGTAACTCGTTTTGAAATCGAGAAAGAAAGAAAGAAAGAAAGATGTACACAACAACAACAACAACAGAAGAACTCTGACATTTTCCTTCTTCCATGCATGTTTTTTTTCTCCTTTTTCATTCAACTTCCTTATTGAGAACAACACACGTCACTTCTGTGAGTATTCATTAAACACAGAGAGAGACAGAGACAGAGAAAAGGAGCATCATCATCGCGTCATGCGAAACTTTACACTCCTGAATAACAATGTGTTTTGCTCACGCGTAACGTCGTCCTCGTCCGCGTCTAAAGATGATAGTAATACGAGCAAGAAGAATCAAAAGTCGAGCGTGAAGTCGTTCCAATCTCTGACGTTCCGAGAAAAACACTCAAACACGAAAGTGTGTTTAATCGGCACCATGCATTATAACCCGCGCTCGATCGAGCTCGTACACGAGATGACCTCAAAAGCCATCGAGGACGGCACGTTTGGATGTTTAGTCCTGGAGTCGTGCGAAAAACGATGGGAGAAAACGTTGGAGTTTCAACGTCCAGGAACTATTAGGCGTCAACTGTTGGATAACGAGTTTCAAGCGGCGCAGGAATTGGTGGAGGATCAATCGCAAGTCTCGCTCGGGGACCAGTCCATAGACGATCTCGGGCAGAACATGAAACGGATATTCAAGGAAACGCTGGAAGATGTGAAGAGCATCGACGGTTGGAAAAGGGTGAGAGAGGATTTGGTGCGGTACTCGGCGACGGAATTGTACCCGACGAAAGAGTTCGGGAAGGACGTGCAGACTTTATCGTTGCAAGATTTCTTGTTAGACGGGAGGTTACTCGTGGCGTTGCCAATTTCTTTGTTTCGGTACCCGTTGGCGTGGTTATTGAAGTCGCCAAAATTAGTCGTGCCTTTGCTTTCGTTTTATTTCGGGTTGGCGAATTTGCCGGGGTTGGTCGAGGCGATGGAAACGAGCGGCGGCGGGGACGTTCTAGCGACGGCGGCATCTGGAGGAGTTGGTCTCGTGCAAAGCGCAGATATCTTGGACGAGACGTTGTCCGTACTTTTCCTCTTTTTAGACGTGTTCCAAATCGTGGTTTTGTCTCGATTGATGTTAGTCGCGTTGTTGGGAGAACGCAACGACGTGCTCTCGGAGAGTATTCGCCAGAAATGCGAGGAACAAAAAGGAACTGAGAAAACGGTCATTGCGATATTAGGTGCCGCGCACTTGAACGGAGTGCAAAATAGATTGCTGTAAAACTGTAGATTATGACTAATTTATTTAAAGTAGTATACATGTTAGTTCGACAACACGACCTATCGCTTCTAATAGCTCTCTCTCCTGCTTCTAAGTGGTAAAATTTTCTAAGTAAGTAGATTAAATTAATTCGCGTTTTTATTCGCTAACTCTGCGTCTCTGTCGTCAACTCCAACGTCTCCGGTACTAACGGTCCCCATACCGACGAGATTGAACATCGCGTTGACCACGTGCCTCGGCAAACACGGACACGCGCTCTTTTTGGAAAAACCAATCTCCCCTTTCCGCAACGGCGACTGTTCGTAAAACGCGCCGCAGAAAATGATAAAAAACACCGCTCCGGCACCGTCTAAAGACGCGTGGTTGTTCCATATGAAATAATTTACAATTTCGCTCAAAAATTTGTTACAAGTAGCCACGACGGACACCGATGTCGCGCTCAACGCGTCTCTGATGAGCATGGTAAAGACGCCCATCCCGACGCCAAACACGCACGAACAACCCAAAGCCAACACCGCTCTGTTGGTAAACTCTAAAGCGTCTCCGTGCACATCTTCCAAATTACCAGCGTGCGATAACTCCCCCGTAAACAATGCCAACATAAACGATATCGGTATGCTTATCAAATTCATCAAAAATGTTCTCGACCAACTGTTCATCTTGTAGCGGTTGATGGTGTCCTTGGCGATGGAACCTTCCAAACACGCGAAGACGATAAAAACGACGCACAATCCGTACGATGCGGCGTTGGACAAAACGTCTCCGTGGACGTAATAAATAGCACCTAAAGTAATACCAACCATACTCATGATTGATTTCGCTCTCGGTAACGCTCTTCCTAAAAATATATAATCGATCATCGAAAAGCAAATAGGCGTCGTCGACTTGAACGCGATGAACGTCTCCAACGGCGCTTCTTTCATCACCCACATCCCGGCGCTCAGTAAACCAAAAAACGCGATGGATAAAGGTATAAACCCAAGAACAGTCTCGCGATTGATGTTGGATATTTGTATGACGTTCATCGCGTGCGCTCCGCCTAATAAACACACGCAGGAGACGAACTGAAGTATTAAAATTGTATTCGGGAGCTTCAAATCCGACACGGCGAGTTTGTTCACCACGGAGAGTTGCGAGCCGATGATGCAGTCTGTTTAATAATAATCGCGAAAGGTGGTGGTCAGTTGAAGCAGTGCACGTAAAGGCCCGCAAGCGAGAAGAACAAAACAGATTACGAGAACTACGAGACGCGCTTTCGTCTTTTCATCATCACATTCGGGAAAAGAAGAAGACAAAGAAGAAGAGAGGAATACGAACAACAATAAACGTACATCCAACGATAATCGACAAGACTTTGACGTTCATCCAGAGATACTTCGTTTCCCCGTAGGCGGTTTCGCCGGAGGAAAGCTTTTCCGAAGAGGCCACTTCTCGGTTCATTTTTTAATTAATTAATGAAGTTTTTGTAAGCGAGAAAAGACAGGTTGCACACGCGAAAATGAAAAGACAACACAAAAATCATCCGCTACTACTCTACTACTGCTATACACTTCGCTAATACACTCTAACTACTAACAATTAACTAAAGAAATACGCGGAATCCCTGACGGTTTCGATGTCCAAGTCCCCGTACTCTGGAGGAGGCAAAAACTCACCGGCAACTTCCGGATAGGTTGATTTCAACTCTTCGTATAAGTTGTCCAAAAGAGGCGTTTCGTGCAACTCGATGAATTTTTCGCGGAGGATTCGAGACATGACCGGGACGTCTCCGGCGTGGGTCCAGAAAGAATCGTGGACGCCGGCGAACGTGATGTTTGCTCGAGAACACTCTAAAGCGGTCATCATCATGTGCGTGGAATCGATGGAGTGGATGTAGTTTGGCGGGAACGCCGATCGCTGTTTCGATTTGTTCACTTTTTGCTTCTCGTCTTCCGATCTGAGGACAAAGGTTTGGAGCAACGTGCGGACTGACTTTTGCGTTTGATTTCGATACGGTTGAAGGACAGGAAGACCGAGCGGGGTTGTCCATTGGACAGGGGCGTTGACTTTCGTCACGACCGAGGCGCAATGCGTGAGCCATCCCATGACTTCGCGAGCGTTTTGAAACATGTCGTTCAAAGCGTCCAAAGTTCGTTTTGCGGCGTATGCCGCGACTCGGTACCGGACGCTTTCGCTTTCGAAACCGACGCGTTCTTTCAAGCGCGCTGAAATCTGCATTCGAGCGCCGACAAAAGTGACTCCATAGACGGATGTCATGACCGTTTGTTTGACGAGTTTTCGATCGACTTGGTCGATGAGAAGTTTTGCCAACTTCATTCGTTCCACGGATTCTTCGTCTTTGTAATCACAATTTTCGATGTCTTTTTGAACGATGTCTCTCAAAACATTCGCAATACCGGTGTAAACGTCCGCACCACGATCGGCGGGGACCAAATTTACTGCTCGTCCACCGGCGAAATCTCTGCCCAAGGCCGCGTAGTGTTGTAAACCGTTGCACGACCCGTCTTGGTGAACGGGCAAATTACACATGTACTTCGCCGGGTCTTTCGAGTTGATCGCTTTAATTATTTCCATGCACGTGGCCAAGCATTGCCACGGGTCATCGGCGTCTTGCCACCAAGACCCTTCAGGGCCGAGCGGATCCTCCGCAGATTTCTTAATCTTCTCTAAGTTTAGCTTGCTAAACTCGACGCGCTGATGTAAAGGGAGTTTATCCGCTCCACCGCCGTATAAGTTCGCGCACTGAATAAATAACCAATCTAAACCGTTCTCACCTAACGGTTTTGCATCGGCAAACTTCAAAGTACCTCGACAAAAATCAGACCCTATGTGGTTCAAGTGCGCGTGCATGGTATACGCGCGACCGCGGAAATCAACGTTGTGCGGAAAGTATATGCGCTCTTCGTTCTTCATTTCTCTGGCGACTTGAAGCTTGATGGCAAAATCACACCTTTGTGAATGCAACTCGCGATTGGTTTGTTTCGCTCGGTTTAAAGCTCTCATGAACTCGCCAACTTCTCTCGAGGACGGTAGCGCCGTCGCGTAGAGAGGTCCATTGCGTTCGCGCCGTAATCGAAACTCGCTCGAAGGCCAGTTCGGTAAATTTAACTCTGCTCGAGGCGGTATGTTTGCGATACCACCACCAAAACCACCCGCGTACTTCTTCTCTCGCCAAACTTGTTCGATGACTTCTAAAATGTCCGTGTTGATCACCCACGCGGTCGAGCCGAGCACATTCAAGGCGCCAAAAACGTTGTCGTATTCGCCGACGCGTTCTGCTAGAAGTTTCATTTGCCCATCCGAAGGACCGTCTCTCGAGTAATTCCCTCGCATGACGACTGAATTCGAATTTAAATAACCACCTTTGTTGTACGATTCCCACGGTCTAGGAGGAACAATCATCGGTTTGTGTCTCGTAATCGCGCTCCTCGCTCTCGCCAACGTCGCCGAATGCACGAATCGGAAAAAAGAATCGTGCCAATGCACTGTCCCCGATCGATTGTTCGGACTGGCTTTCTGTTTCCATCCCTGGTACGCGTTTGGTTCCAACGAATAGTCGTGATAAAAAGCCGGCACCTCAATTTTCTCGCCTGTCTCCGCGGTTTCCGGTCCTGGCACTTTAATTTTACACACATCCAAAACGATGGCGATGATTGCCGCGCCGACTTTCAAGTGAAGAACTGAACCCCAGTCGGCGTTATCTAGCGCTTTCTTCGCTTGTTCCGAAACCGCGCGAACTGATTTCAATTTCTTTGTCGAATCTCTTTGGAGCATCGTGCTCGTAATATCGCTTTCCTTTATCAAATTCTTTTCGCGAATCTCTCGATCGATGTTTGCGATTTTCTCTTCCCGTTCTCTTTCTGCAATCATTTCGTTTTCACCGGCGTGTCTCTCTTGGTTAAACGTTTCCACGATATCTTCCATGTTGATCAATCCGGCGCGGTATCGCGCCGACAATAACTTTTCCCTCGTTTGCAATCGCGATAAATTCACTTCGGCTTCAATCACTCGGCCTAGCGAGCTCGCCAGACGAACAAACTTCACGCTCCCGGCTTCGCCGTGTTCACGTGAATGGTCGCGAAACACATCGCCTCTCGTCTTTTCTACCCCACGCATGAGCATGGAAATTATCGTGTGTAACGAAATCACGGCTATTTTATCCGCTCCTAATAATTGTAAATACGGTCCGTACACTCTTCGATCGAAGCCGGGCACGCCTTCACTAATCATGCTTTGTTCTCGTTCTACACCAACCATTAACGGCTCGTAAAACGACGTCAACAACTGTCGCACTGCTGGTAAATTCGCGCCCGCGCCAACTTGTGCCATCTGTTCGCTCATCTCTCTGTATCGTTTAATCTCGTCGTTCACGCTTTCGTTTTCCACCCGTCTTTGCCTTTCCCGTCTGGCGACGAACTCGAGATTTTCCGGCGACTCTTCTTTAATCCTCAGTTGCGATTTGCGCTCGACTAAAACGCTAAACAAACCTCTCATAGGTAACTCTATTTGATTTTCTAATAATTCCTTTTGTTTCTCTTTCTGTTTCTTCTTCTTTCGTTCCACGAGAGCGCCAACGTCCCAGTCGTCGAAATCGTCAATCGCCGGCAACGGAGAATCGAACGATTGCGGTGGCACCAACGCCGGACCGATGACTCGATTGTGCGGAGACCGATATCGGATCTGTCCTGTTGGCAGAAGCTCCACGTCCTGTTTATGTCAGAATTAAAAAAGAAGACAAAGAAGAAGTGGTGAGTAAACAACGACGAGAAAAAGAAGAGAAGAACGACGCACGTAGGATCCGTCGAGGAAATTTTTATCGTCCATGGAAAGTTTCTGTTCGGGCACCGCTGCCGCCGCAGAGAGATATCTTTTGAGGAGGAAGAGCGACGACTGAGGATGAACATCACCACCACCGAGAGACGACGACGACGACGACGTCGTCGCGGTTACGCTCGAGAGCCTTCGCTGTAGTCTCGCCGCTGCTCGCCGCATTTCACTGCCGACGAGTTGTTAAATTCCAATCGACATTTTTATTTCTTCGCGGCGATTTTTTTCTCTTTTTTTTCTGAAGAGTCTCTTCTGTTCGTCTGATTTTGAGGAGCTGCCCCCCTGCAACAAAATTCAACTTCATTAAAACATACTACAGAGACATAAAAATAAAATGGCAAAGGTAAGCGCAGAGCATTCTCTTTTGTTGTCGTCTGCGATGATTATCAGCTTCTCGAGAGAGAGAGAGAGAGAGATGATAAAGCATAGTTTGTATCGCGCGCGCGTGAATGGAGCGAGAAATACCGCGCTCTTTCGCTTTTTGCTTGCGCGCGTTGGATGATGATTTTTTTGGGTTTCCGCCTAAAATGTAGAGGGACTCTGAAAATTTCTCATCCTTTCGAAAAACGGCGCGTGAAGGATGGATGCGAACGGCGCGCGCTCGATGATTCGTCGTCGAAATGTTGATGAAATACGTTTGGACGAGTTGATATCGAGTTTGCATGTTTTTTGATTTCATCGCGCGTGGTGTTCGAGAGGGCCTGAATTTCGTTTTTTGTCTCCGTTCTTTTTAGGTTCCTTCCTCTCTCTTGAAGGGCTTTCGAGGTGTTGGATGCGACGATTTGACCGCACGCGCAGAACGTCTTTCTTCTTCTTCTCCTTTTTTGCTCGCACGCAATCATCACTCACACCTTCTCTTCTTTTTCATCTCCTAATAATCAAAACAGAAAGGAGCAAAGAAAGTCAAATCTGGGACACCGTCCTTTTACCCGGCGGATGACATCAAAAAGCCGCTCAAGTCGCAAGCCAAGTCGCAAGCGAAGAACCAAACGAAGTTGCGCAAGAGCATCACACCGGGGACCGTGTTGATCGTCTTAGCTGGTCACTTCAAGGGGAAGAAGTGCGTGTTCTTGAAGCAATTAGATTCTGGTTTGTTGTTGGTGTGCGGCCCGTATGGCATCAACGGCGTGCCGGTGAAGCGATTGAACCAAAGATACGCCATCGCCACCTCCACCAAGGTTGACGTTTCCAAAGTTGATTGCAAAGCGTTTGACGATAAATACTTCAAAAAGCCGGCGAAGGACCGCTCGGCCAAGTCTGAGGATGGTTTCTTTGCCGCGCCGACGGCGAGAAAGGAATTGCCGGCTGAGTACGTCGCGGCAAACAAAGCTTTGGACGCCTCGGTTGGCGCCGCCATCGGCGCCGTGCCGCACTTGAAAGAGTACATGTCCTCTTTGTTTTCCCTTAAAAGTGGCGACAAGCCCCACGAGATGGTCTTCTAAGTATTGATTGTAACATTTCAAGTGGGTGATAGAGAGAGAGAGAGAGATGTGCGAGAGGGGATAAATTTAGAATTTGTAATAGCGGAACGAAACTAGAGATAAAAACTAACATTCAAACAACTAAAAAAATTCCTACGTGCCTAAATCCTCGTTGAAGTCGTCTTCATCGTATACCGTGTCGGTGAGGTTTCTCGTTCCTCGCTTTTCTATTTCTAAGTGCTTCCTAAGTTCGCTCTTCTGCAACCATTTCTTCTCGAAACCGGTGCCTCGATCGACGCCGTCCCAGTGTCTTCCGGGTTCGATGCCGTATCTATTCCTTTCGACCGCAACTGCTTTGTTCCTCCACGAGTGCTTTGGAATTTCTTGCGGAACTTTAAACCCGTGTTTTTTAGCCAGTTTCTTATCCACGCCTTGCATCACGTTCAGCTTTTTCTGTTGCTTTTCAAGTTCCTTTTGTTGCCTCTCGTGCGCTTTCTTCGCCATGGGGTCGCCGTATCGCACTTCGTTCATTTTCTCCGAGTTCCACGTCGCGTCTACTTCCGAACGAGCGAACGGCGCCTCGCTCGCTTTCCTCAGCTCCTCCGCTTTTTCATTTTCAATCTGTTGTTGCTTCAAACCTCCTCCCCAAACCGGTTTCTCTCGTTCCTTCTTCGTCTCTTGAGCGCCTTTGGTTCTCTCTTCGATTTCTTCTTGCGTTAACAACCGTCCGGTGGTTTTATCTCTGACTAACGTTTTCGCATTCTTCCCGCTCTTCTCCGCGGACATCTTCTCGATGCGTTCCTCTTGCTCTTTGCGCCTCAACTCGGCTTCTTTGACAATTTCGGACGCGGACACTAAACCGGTTTTGTTCTTTGTCGCTTTCACTGGCGGTTGCGGTTTGACTATAATGTCGCCGTCCGAGTCGTATTCGACTTTTTGTTCCGGTTCCTCGCTTCTCTTCGCTTCCGTTGTTTTGGTAACTTTTCGAACGATGACGTCTCCGTCCGAGTCGTATTCCACCACTTCCGTTTTAACGTCATCATTTGTCGTCGCAGGTTCTTCTTTTTCTTCTGCGTCATCGTCGTCCGAGTCGTGTCGTTGTCTCCGCTTCTTTGTCTTCTTCTTTGTCTTCTTCTTCTCTTCTTCTTCTTCTTCTTCTTCTCCATCCGAATCGTGCCGTCGTTTTTTCTTTTTCATCTTCGTCTTCTTATTGTTGTTCTTATTATTATCATCATCGTCGTCATGCGGTTCCTCTTCCTCCTTCGCGCCTTCGACGACGGTCACCCACCCTGAATTCGAATTCGACGAATTCTTCTTTGTCTTCTTCTCATCTTCTTCCTCCCGTTTACTCCTCGCCACGTAGTGCGCGTCGGTCACAATCACCGGAGTATTCTCAAAATCCTCTTCTAAAGCCGTTTTATTATTAGTATTAGTAGTATTGTAGTTGTCCTCGTCTTCGTCGTACACTTTCACTCCTTCTTCTTTCCTCTTGTTCTTCTTTGTCACATTCGTCTTTTTCTTCTTCTTCTTCTTTACCTTCTTTTCTTCTTCTTTAACTTCTTTGCCTCCTCCTCCTCCGCTCAGAAGATAGTTTCGCTTCAAATACTCCAACTTTGACTGACTCATCTCACATCAGAGATAGACAACAGAAGAGCGTGTTGTTCAAAGCAGAGAGTAAAGAAGAGAGGTTTTTTTCTTCTCTAATTTTATACGTCGTCGTCGTCTGGTTCTTGTTCGTATGAATGAAGTTGTGTTCTTGTTGTTCTTGTTCTTGTTGTTCTTGTTGTTCTTGTTCGAAAGCAAAAAAAAAGAAAAGAAGCGGTTTGGAAAGAGCGAAAGGAATAAGAATGAAACCACACAACTCGTCGAAGCGTTCTAAAAAAAAAGTTAAAAAGGAAAGATGGTGGTACCAGCAGCCGCAGCGGCCGCCTCTTCGATCGCCCCAATGGCAGGCTCCGCGTTAATAAACGAAGCGTTAATCGCGTACGGCTACGTCGCCACTTGGATCGGTCTCTCCTCGGGAGTGATTTTATTCAACAAGTACATCTTATCGTTTTTCGGGTTCCCGTTCCCGATTTCTTTAACCATGATACACATGTGTTTTTGCTCGTGTATGGCGTTTTTAATCATTCGAGTGTTTAAGCTGGTAAATTCGAACGATCTGGACAGGCAGACGTACGTGCAAAAGATCGTCCCAGTCGGGGCGTTGTTTGCGCTGAGTTTATGGCTCTCGAACACCGCGTACGTGTACTTATCCGTGGCGTTTATTCAGATGTTGAAAGCGTTGATGCCGGCGAGCGTGTATACCGTCGGGTGCTTGATGGGGATCGAACAGTTCACGTACGCGAGGTTGGCGAACATGTTCGTGATTACGTTAGGAGTGTGCATTGCGTCTTACGGGGAGTTGAACTTCCACTTGTTAGGGGTGTTGATTCAGTTGGCGTCGGTGTGCGCGGAAGCCTTTAGATTGGGATTGGTACAAATAATATTAAACTCGGAAAAGCTGAAGATGAATTCGATAACGACGTTGTATTACGTGTCGCCGGCGTGCTTTGTATTTTTGTTGATACCGTTTACGTTTTTAGAAGTTCCGAGATATTTAGACACAAACACGGAAGTGAATACGAGTCAACCGCACATTTTGTTCTTAAACGCGTGCACGGCTTTCGCGTTGAACATGGCGGTGTATTTGTTAATCGGAAAGACGTCGGCGCTGACGATGAACGTCGCCGGGGTGGTCAAAGATTGGTTGCTGATTTTCATCAGTTCAGCGTTGTTTGATGCGCCAATCACAAAGTTACAACTTTTTGGGTACGGGATTAGTTTTGTGGCGGTGTGTTATTATAATTATTCCAAATATAAAGATCGAGAGAAGGCGATGTCGATGCCAAAGATAGACGCGAAATCCGAGGACGGCGCGAACAGTAGCAGCACGGAACGAGAAATGAATGCCAAAGCTTAAATAATTTTGATATATAATTAACATGGACATATTTTAACATAAAAACACAGTAATACAATCTACAGAAATACTCAGAATGCGTTTCTTTGTTCAAAACGCTTCGTCGTCGTCGTCAGCGACGCTCATCTCTCGTTTTTGATGAGCTTGAATGGATTGCAACGAATCGCGTTGGATGCTCGCAAGCTGCTCCGATAACGATCCGTTGCCAGACTCATCATACGATGATCTATTACTATTTTTCTCCTCCTTTTCTTCGTCTCGTTCTTCCTCTTCTTCGAATTGCTCGCCTTTTTCCTCCATCTCCGCCTCTTTCTCGGAGTTGACGATTTTCAACGCCGTCTTTAATACTCGCGGCTTGACGTTCACGGAAGTCGATTTACCTTCAACCGTCGGCCCGCTGTAGGATTCGATAAAGTCTTGATCGACTGGTAAAACCTTCGGCGGAGAAACGAATTGAATGTCGTCGATCGCCGCTCCGTATTCTGTCGCCGCGGCGAGCATCTTTTTCGGAGTGACGCCGTACAACTTGTCGGCGAGATCTTCGGCGCCGCTTCGAGAACACGAGAGAAGCGAAAAGGTAACTTCGACCGGTTCTTCGTTACTGTCGTCGGAAACGAAACGTCCAAGCGCTACGGAACTGAACCAAGCGCCTAATCTCGAGCTCTTGCTGTCTTTCTCTCCTTCTTCTTCTTCTACCGGTCGAGTCGAGAGATCTAACCACATGAGTTGATCTTCGTCGGCGCCTGTGAGGGTGACGATGGTCTTCGAGAACGAGTCCGCGAACTCTGGATGCGTTGAAATCTGACTCGCAGAGGTGATTCCAGCACCAGAGATGGCAACCGAGGCTTGCACTTTAAAATTCGGCGATTTTCCTTTGCACGAGGCGACTTTTGTCTTGCCTGCGGCGGTATTCTTCTCCTCCAGCGCATCTTTTTGTTCTTCAACTTCTTCTAAAATTTCTTTGAATTCTTTATTGTTGTCGTCGTCGTCAGTAGCAGCATCGAGGAGACCAACTTTTGCTTCCGCCGTGCTCTTAGACGAAGTAGATGAAGAGGAAGAGATGACAACGTTACCGGAGCGATGTAATTTCTTCGTTTCTTCGTTCAAAACGTCTTGCGCGACGTCTGCTTCCTCTTGCGCTCTCACCGCTCTCGCTTCGAGCTTGGCGGCTTCCTCCTCGAGCGCTTCTTTTTTATCCTCATCTTTTTCGGCGAGTGCAGATTCTTTCGCTCTAAACGCTTCTCTGAACGCGTTCGAAGCGCCAATCTTTTCTTGCGCGACGAGTTCTCTCGCCGTCTCGACTTCTTCGGAAACTTTTCTTTCGGCTTCAATTTCAGCGACTCGCGACGCAGAAGTCGCCGCTTTGACCGCATCGTTGGCGTTTTCGATTTGCCTCTTTTCTTTCACGAGTTGTTCCTCTGTTTTTGGCACTCGTTGGATAGCTTCGAGACTTATCGTGGACTCTGTTGCCAAGACTTCACGAATTTTCGGCGCGGAAAGATAGGTGACTTGTTTCAACATGTTAATTCCGCGACTGTTGTTCAACACTTTCAACATTCGCTCCGGAGCGGTGGACATCAAAGACTTCAAAATAGTCTCAGCATTTCCCTCTTTCTCTTGCACGATGATTTCAAATCCAACTTCAACTGCACTGGAAGAAGAAGACTTCGACGGAGCAGCGACAGTGGCAGAAATAGATTTGCCCGGGGCAGCGACTTCTTCTTCACCAAGCACGCTATCTGCGTTGGTACTGTGTAACGTCGTTTGTCTCTCCGCGATTGCTTTCCTCAACTTTTCATTCTCGGCTTTCCAGTTGTTGATTTTATCCTCTAAAGCTTTCTTGTTCTCCGCAAGTTCAACGTTTAATTGCGTCAACTGTTGATTTTCTTTGTACACCTCCGAGTGTTGATTTTCGAGCTTGGCGACTCTTTGTGCGAATTGAGAAATGTCCACGAAACCTTCGTCTTGGGACTGCTTCATTTCGCCCAAAAGTGCTTCTTCTGACATCGCGACGTCCTTCAAGGATTTAATGACCACGTCTTGCGGTCGAACGTGGACAATATCGGCGATGGCTGATTTCAAAGCGGCGTTTTGCTTTTCGTTGGAGAGCAGCTTTTGCGCAGTCATGCCGTTACCAGAAATGGACATTTTCGCTTTTACCGCGAACAATTTCGGCACGTCGCACCCAGCCGAGACCTGCGTGCGGTGCGGCTGGTCCGCGTTCTCGCACGTGTGCGCACACGACCCCCAGACGTAACTCAACGTCTTCCCGTCGAATACTCGGTTGTACAGGACGTTCTTCACTCCTCCGGTCCTTTCCGAAATGCCGTGCGTGAATTGACCGGTGCATTTGGACATGGATGCGTTCGCGACATCGTTCGAATCATTCTTTTCATCGTCACCCAGAGTAACAATCTTGCCAATCTTTCCTTTTCTCGAAGCTGGGCACTGGTCTTCTTCGTGCGGCGACACGTTTTCGCAAGCCAACTCGGACACCGCGCGATACTTGCCCGTGTTGATCTTTTTCGTAATCGCCGCGGACAATTCTTCCTTCTCTTCGTTGCCTAAACGGCCTACGAACGAGTCCGTTTCACCACTCGAGTGGAACGTAGTCCACGAATCGTATCCTAACGACGGCGACCCATCGTCTTCCTCGTCATTGGTCGGTCGCGGTTTCGGGTACAAGTAAAACCCAAACTGTTCGTTCGGTTTCATCTGTTCGTGTTCAACCTCGAAGGTCCCGCACGTCGTCATTCGCATTTCCTTCGCCTGGTCGAAATCGAATTCCTCGCTCATGCTCTTCGTGATCAACTTCGCGCCGATGTATTTCCAGTTATCTTGCATTGGGAACGGCAAAGCGTTGTTGTCCTTTTGTTGCAACAGAGGTGAACAGGAGGTGTGCAACGTGAACACTTTCTTTCCTCCTTGCTGATGATTCACAGCGGCACTATTTGTCGCTCCTTCACCGAGTTTTAAGGGAGAATGACGTGAAACGGCATCAGATGACGACGACGCGCTGGTCGCAAACAGCGCGAGCGCGCCCAAAGACGCGCCGATGCTGACTTTTCTCATCATCGACGATGAAAATTTCCCCGCTGAAGAAGATGAAGACGAAGAGGAGGAGGAAGAAGGGACGATGAGCCTCTCGGACTCTCCTTCGTCGTATTGATTCATCGCGATGAATTAATAACAACACGCTACTACTATTGCTTCGAGAAGATACAGAGGGTGTTGACGACGACTGTATCTTTTGTGCGTTTGAGAAGTGAAGTGGAAATCAATCAGAAACGGAAAGTGGCGCGGCCTTTTTTGTCTGTGAGGTGTTTGGGGTGTACAGAGAATTTTTGTTCGCAAATTTTTAGTAGTAGTATTAGTGTATTATAAGTAGCAGGAAAAGTATTAGTAGTTTCACGCTCATTCTCTCTCTCACACACACACCTTTCTCTCTCTTTCTCGTTATTAGTAGTAGTAGAAATAGTTTATTATTATTAAACTCTCATGGTTTGCAATCTTTCCTCTAAAGCGTCGGCGTGCGTATTGCGCAGCAGAG
>Ga0129327_10001230_pt1 | contig 15264 bp, 13 predicted proteins | sample CPBDNA_6_FD_111799 | JGI IMG/M metagenome (GOLD analysis project Ga0129327, IMG submission 111799) | Freshwater to marine salinity gradient microbial communities from Chesapeake Bay, USA - CPBay_Spr_31_0.8_DNA | ecosystem: Environmental > Aquatic > Marine > Coastal | place: USA: Chesapeake Bay... | reverse complement strand
TGGTTTGCCGAAGAATACAAAGCCCACGAAGCAGTGGCCGTTAAAATTGGCATGTACAAAAAATAAAAAAGTCTAATTGATCAGGGGCACAGAATTTACTGTCGCCCCTGATTCTTTTCTTGCCGATTTGTTGGGGGATGCGTTCATGGGTTCTTTGAATCGCGACACAATTATCGCGATATTTATGATGATCTTTTGGTCCATATTCTTGTGGGCTAGTTTTGATATCCGGATCGTCGAATATGGCACCATGGAAGCTGATGTCTGGCCGCGTGGCGTCCTCATTATTTTGTATATTTTGACAGCAATTTACTTGGTTCAAAGTCTGCGTGCTGGCCCCGATGCAGAACCGGAAGAGCCTTTTACCGTTGCAGGCTGGTTGCGAAAATATCGCAACCCACTTTGGTGTTTTGTGCTTTATTTGGGTTTTTTACTCACCCTTGATTTTTTTGGCATGTTGTTCGGCGGCATGTTGCTGGTCTTTATGCTTCTCACCGTGTTGGGCAATAACACACCAAAAGACATCGCAATTCATGCTGCAACGGCAGTCATCTCGATTGGCGGGATGTGGTCGATCTTTACTTTTGGTCTCAATGTGATCCTGCCGCCCAGCAGTTTCTTTGAATATTTTTAGGAGCGACAGATGGTTATAGAAAACATCCTCGCTGCCTTTAACGAACTCGCGAGTATTCAGACCTTTGCGCTGATGGCGCTGGGAACCGTTGCTGGGTTGATCGCAGGCGCTATTCCTGGTTTTACTATCGCTATGGCGATTGTGCTGACGCTTCCGTTTACGTTTGGGATGGAACCCGTGCAGGGCTTGGCGACCATGATCGGTGTTTTTGTTGGTGGACTATCTGGTGGCCTGATGTCGGGTATCCTCATCGGTATTCCGGGGACGCCTAGTTCCGTTGCGACGACCTTTGATGGATTTCCGATGGCGCGTAAAGGGGACCCGGGTTTGGCCCTGGGCCTTGGCGTTTGGTCGTCGTTTTTTGGCGGCATTATTTCGGCAGTATTTTTGGTTACGATTGCGCCGCAACTGGCCAGTGTCGGTTTAGAATTCCAACCGTGGGATTATTTTGCGCTGATCATGTTCGCGCTGACGATTGCGGCTAGCCTTGCTGGCGAAGATCTGATCAAGGGTTTGCTGGCGGCTGGGATTGGATTGCTGGTTGCGTGTATCGGCGAAGACAGTGTGAATGGCGTGGCGCGCTTCAACTTTGGCTCGGATGCGCTGAAGCAAGGTTTCTTGTTCCTGCCGGTTTTGATTGGCCTATTTGCCTTCTCTCAATTGCTATCGGATATCGAAGACCAAGTTCGCGCCAAAAAAGCACTGACAGAAACGGGATCGGTTAACGCACGGGTTGAGCATCGGCGTGCAGCGATCATGGTTCTGAAGAGCTGGGGGAATTTGGTACGCTCGTCCTGCATCGGCGTTTTCACAGGCGTATTGCCTGCGGCGGGGAGCTCGATTTCAAATATCCTTGCCTATGATCAGGCGAAGAAGGCCTCAAAGGAACCGGAAAAATTCGGCACCGGGCACCCAGATGGGATCATCGCGCCCGAGGCGGCGAATAATGCCACAGCAGGCGGCGCATTGATTACGATGATGGCCTTGGGGATTCCCGGCGACATCGTGACAGCCGTGATGCTGGGCGCATTATTAATTCACGATGTGATCCCTAGCCCCAGCTTCATTAACGAAGCCCCAGTTTTAGCCTATGGGATATTCATCGCGTTCTTTATCGCTAACTTCATGATGTTGGTACTGCAGTCCGGCGCGCTTCGATTGTTTGTGCTGGTGACCAAAGTCCGAATGTATTTCTTGGCGAGTATCATTTTGGCGTATTGCGGGATCGGTATCTTTGCGCTCAATAATGTCGCGTTTGATATGTGGACGTTGTTCTGGTTTGGCATCGTTGGTTATGTGATGCGGAAACTTGGCTTCCCATTGGCTCCGATGATCTTGGGTGTTGTGCTGGGTCAGATCGCTGAATTGTGGTTGTCGCGCGCAGTTGCGATTACGACGGATATATCCCCGTTCTTTACACATCCGTGGTCGTTGTTCTTTATTATCATGGCGTCGTTTTCGTTGTTCTTCCCAGCCTATCAGAGCCATCGCGGTCGCAAGAAATGGACGATATTCTTTACGCCATTTTTGATCGCATCATTGGCTGGGCCGATGTTTATGATGCAGGGCACCGTTCGACCGGTTGTTGGTGCACTACTGCTGGCATTTGCCGCCTTCAGTTTATTTAAACTTCATCGACGAGGTTGGAAAGTGAACCCCGAAGATGCTGAGGCGCATCGCCTGTCAGAAGGGTAATAGGATCAGAGGATTATGGGCATGGAATGGCCAAACGATATATATGCTGCGTTTAAAGAGGCTGGTGTGGATCAGGTCGCCTACGTGCCTGATGCAGGCCACAAAACTCTGATAAACGCCTGCATCGCCGATAACGACATTAAGGCGGTTTCGCTGACCACCGAGGAAGAGGGCGTCGCATTGACAGCGGGTGCTTGGCTTGGCGGTGATAAGTGCGTGATGCTGATGCAATCATCGGGTGTCGGAAACTGCATCAATATGTTGTCTCTGATAGAAACATGCCGATTCCCGTTTGTGGCGTTCATCACGATGCGCGGCCAATGGCACGAATTTAACCCTTGGCAAATGCCGATGGGGACGACGACAAAACAAACCTTGGAATTGGCGGGCCTGCTGGTCGAAGAAGTCGAAGATCCTGCTGATGTGGGGCCACAGGCAGCAGCGATCCTGCACAAGGCGTTTGTCGGCCAGCAATCGGCTGCATTGCTGCTGAACCAGCGGCTTGTTCCAGTCAAAACGTTTGGGAAATAGGGGATACATCATGAGTGATCGCGCAAAAGATTTCCCCCTACATCGTCGTGATGTTGCAAAGACACTGTTAAATGCACGCGTTGACATGTTGATCGTGACCGGGCTGGGATCGACCAACTGGGATTTCACCGCCGCCGGTGATTGCCCTCGCATATTCCCATTATGGGGGGCTATGGGTGGCGCTGTGACCATGGGACTGGGGCTTGCCCTGGCGCAACCAGATAAGCGCGTCATGGTCGCAACGGGCGACGGCGAAATGCTGATGGGTATCGGCAGTCTGGCAACTGTTGCCGTTAAGGTGCCTAAGAATTTGACGATCTGTGTTTTTGATAATGAACGCTATGGCGAGACTGGGATGCAGACCACCCATACTGCAAGTGTGACGGATCTGGCAGCGACAGCACATGGACTTGGTATCGCTGATACGGGGATTATTCGCACCGAAGATGAATTAGCGGAATCGCTAGATCATTTGACGACAGGGCATGGGCCGGTGTTTCGCGTGATTAAGGTCCGCGCAGAGCCATTGGACTTTGTGCTGCCATCCAAGGACGGTGTTCATCTGAAAAATAGATTCCGTCAGGCTCTTTTAGGCGATGACGCACTCTAGTTTTTGATCCCGCGCCCTAACGCGATTAACATTCTGATAGATGATGTGAATGAGGCAACTTAGTTGCTGTGCCTTAACATGCGTGCGGAACTAAGATATTGCTGCGGTTAGGTATTGAGTGGGGAATGAGAACATGAGTGATCTGAAATCATATAAAATGTTGATCGGCGGCGAATGGGTCGATGCTGCGGATGGTGAAACATTCGAAAGCATGAACCCGTACACAGGTAAAAATTGGGCTGCGATCCCACGCGGCCAGGCCGAAGACGTTGATCGCGCCGTCCAAGCTGCAAAGAAAGCTTTTACAACGGGCGATTGGCCCAAGATGTCGGCCACTCAGCGCGGTCATTTGTTACGAAAGCTGGGTGACTTGATCGCTGAACATGCCGACGCATTGGCCGAGACCGAGGTCCGCGATAACGGCAAGCTGATTGCCGAAATGGGCATGCAGCTTAAGTATGTACCCCAGTGGTATTACTACTTCGGTGGTCTTGCGGATAAAATCGAAGGCGCTGTCACCCCTATCGACAAGGCGGATCATTTCCATTTTACGCGCCATGAACCTTTGGGCGTTGTTGGTGCGATCACACCATGGAATTCGCCATTATTGCTTGCGGGCTGGAAATTGGCACCCGCGCTTGCGGCCGGGAATACGGTTGTCCTCAAGCCATCTGAATTCACATCTGCATCCACATTGGAGTATGCGGCCTTGTTTGAAAAAGCGGGCTTCCCGCCGGGCGTTGTCAACGTCGTCACGGGCTTTGGTCAAGAAGCAGGCGCTGCGATCACCGAACACCCTGACGTTGCAAAAATCACCTTCACAGGCGGTCCAGAAACCGGACGGCATGTCTACAAAACCGGTGCCTCGATGATGAAAAAGGTTAGCCTGGAATTGGGCGGCAAATCACCAAATATCGTGTTCGATGATTGCGATATGGAAAATGCGGTAAAGGGTGCGATCTCGGGCATTTTTGCTGCCACGGGTCAGACCTGCATCGCGGGTTCGCGGTTGTTGGTCCAGGAAAGCATCCACGATGAATTTGTCGAGAAATTGGTGACACTGGCGAAGACCGCGAAAATGGGCGACCCCATGTCACTGGATACGCAAGTTGGTCCAGTAACGACCGTGCCTCAGTATGAAAAAATATTGAGCTATATCGACATCGCCAAAGGTGAAGGTGTCGATGTTCAGATGGGCGGTGGCAAAGCCGAGCGCCCTGAATGCGGAGACGGCTACTTCGTGGAACCGACGGTATTCACGGGTGTGAACAATTCAATGCGGATCGCCCAAGAAGAAGTGTTCGGCCCTGTTCTTTCGGTGATTCCGTTCAAGGATGAAGAAGAAGCACTCGAGATTGGTAACGGTGTTGTGTATGGGTTGGCTGCGGGCGTTTGGACCCAGTCCATGCGACGTGCCTTTACCATGTCTGAAAAATTGCAGGCGGGGTCGGTTTGGGTGAATACCTATCGCGCCGTTAGCTACATGGCGCCGTTTGGTGGTTACAAACAATCCGGCGTGGGTCGCGAAAACGGCCAAGACGCCATCAGGGAATTCATGCAGACGAAATCTATTTGGATGTCTTATGCAACTGAAACCCCCAATCCATTCATCATGCGATGATTCAGTTCAGGATAATAGCGTGAGTAAAAAGACTGCGCTCATTACCGGCGGATCACGGGGGATCGGTGCCGCCACGGTGGCGCGTTTCGCCGCTGCGGGATGGGATACGGTTTTCACCTATATGTCGAACCGCGAAGCTGCCGATGCTGTTACCGCCGAGACTGGTGCGCGTGCTATTCAAAGTGATGTTGGGTCAGAAGACGATATCATGGCGTTGATGACGACCCTTGATGGCGATGGCATTTATATTGACGCGCTGGTTAATAACGCAGGCATTACGGGGCCAAAGCGCCGGATGGAAGACGTCACGGTCGAAATTCTGAATGATGTCCTTCGGGTCAATATCATCGGCACCGTGATTATGTGCCGTGAAGCGATTAAGCGAATGTCGACGGCACATGGCGGACATGGTGGTGCGATTGTTAACCTGTCTTCGACCGCGACATTGGCGGGCAGCCCCAATCAATGGATTGATTATGCCGCGACCAAGGGGGCCGTTGATATTTTGACCAAAGGTCTCGCCCGCGAAGTGGGTGAAGAGGGCATTCGCGTGAATGCAGTTGGTCCCGGATACACGCTGACCGATATGGCGCGCAAAGGTCAGATCGCAGAGCGATTTGATCAGTATAAGCACGAGGTTCCGATGGGGCGCATCGGCACCGTTGAAGAAGTCGCAAACGGCATTTACTGGCTGTGTTCAGACGAGGCTGCGTATGTCACGGGTACGGTATTACCCGTTTCTGGCGGGAGATGTTGACCATGAAACGTTTCGTTTTTTACGGGGCGTTAGTTGGTGCACTGACTCTTTCGGTTGGACCAGCAAGCGCGGATTGCGGGGATGATTTCAAACGCTCCGTAAAGACGTCCGATGGCTGCTTTGCCATCGATTTCATGCAGAATGTTGACCCTGCTGGGAATCCTCTAGTCGTGTTTATTCATGGTGACGGCGGGCCTATCCGACGTTCAATCGAGGCTTACCGCGAAGATTATGCAGATCAGTTTAGCTTGCTGCGAAATGCAGGGATCAATGTGATTGTGGTTCTGCGCCCAGGGCATCGTTTACCAGATTGGAGCCAGACATCCGGATACCCAACCACCAAGAATGATAATTATACGGGCGGCATTATCGCGGGTATTTCCGAGGTCATGGGTCGGCTTCGCCAACACTATAAACCCAGTAAAATGGTGCTGTTGGGGCATTCCGGTGGGGCCATGATATCTGGGATTATTGCAGGACGGCACCCGGGTGTGGCGGACGCTGCGGTTTTGGTGGCCTGGGGATGCAATACCCGCGAATGGCGGCAATGGCGCATTGATTCCAAGGGACGTCGGGGGCAGTGGCACGACAGTTTATCAGCCCATGATTTTTTGGATGGTATTCCAAAAGGCATGCGGGTGATTGCAATTACAGGATCGGATGATTCCAACACCAAGCCGTCGTTTGCCAAAGCCTGCACGGCTCAGATGAAATCGCTCGGCCTCAATATCGATATGCGTCAAGTCGACGGTTTCGGTCACAGCGGTATGTTTGCGGCATCTGATGTGACCGATGCGGTGATCGAAGCGTCGAAATAACAAATCAGGCTTTGTAAGCCAGCATCGTTTCCAGTAATTGCTTCAATACGGGACGTATGCCTTGCGCTAAATCGTCGCGATAGGCATACGGATGTTCTTCATCCATATAGGTCGCCCAGCTCAGTTCTAACTGCACAGCATGTATATTGTTTGTCGGGTCGCCGTAATGCCGCGTGATGTATCCGCCGATGAACCGACCATTCATTTTTTGTGTATATCCATCGGCGTTTTCGGCCACCGCTTCTAAGGAGTCTTGGATCGACGCTGCACAGCTCTCGCCTTTGTTGGTGCCTAGGTTTAAATCCCATAGCTTGCCATCGAAATAGCGTGGCAACTGGCTTTTGATCGAATGGGCATCCCACAGCAGGGCATATCCGTGCTCGGCTTTGATCTCGGCCAGCGCGTCAGCCAATTTTGCGTGATAGGGCTGATGATAAGTATCGCGCCGATGATCACGTTCATTATCATCGGGTTCCATCCCCGATTTATAAACGGGCTCATTGGCCCCGGTTTTGTGCGGCAGCAATCCTTCGGTGTCCTGGCCGGGATAAAGCGAGATATCATCCGGCGCACGATTCAGATCGACCACAAACCGGCTGTGCGTGGCGACCAGCATGGATGCCCCCATGTCGTGCGCGAAATCATACAGCTTGTCCTGATGCCAATCTGTATCCGGTGTGCGCAGGGCTTCGTCGGTCATGCGGACCGCCAGATCGCCAGGGATATGCGTTCCGGCGTGCGGGACATCGATCAAAAGCGGGCTGTTGCCTTTTGTGTATCGGAAAATATCCATTATTCAGCCGCCGCTGAATTAACGCCGACACCCTCAAGACTATAGGGGCGGTCGTGGGTGAGAGCTGGAATACGTGCGCGCGCCTTGGCGACTTCGCTGGGATCAATTTCGGCGATGACGATGTCTTCTTCGTCTTCGGCACCTTCGGCCAAAATTTCACCCCAGGGGTTCACAATGATCGAATGTCCATATGTTCTGGCCTTACCATGTGTGCCTGATTGACATGTGGCGAACACAAAACATCCGGTTTCAATCGAGCGTGCCCGTTGCAACACATGCCAATGCACCTGACCTGTTTTATGGGTGAATGCCGCAGGGGTTGTCAGGAACGACGCGCCTGCCTTTGCCAAATCCCGATACAAGTGCGGAAATCGAACGTCATAGCAGATTGAAAGACCTAAGTTGCCCCATGGGGTTTCGGTGATGACGGCACGCTCTCCCGGTGCCAGTGTTGCTGATTCGCGGTATGTTTCTTTGCCGCTCAAATCCACATCGAACAGATGAATTTTTTCGTATGTGGCGCGGATCGCCCCGGTGTTATCCAACACGTACTGTCGGTTATAGGCCCGTCCATCGGGTGCAGGTACCGCGATGGAACCAAGCACGATCCAGCGATTGAGCTCTGCAGCCAGGGCGGTGAATTTTTCTAATGCGGGATGGGTATCTTCTGGGTGAACGCCCGTGTTTATACCCGTTTCATCGATATGGTAACACGAGAAAAATTCAGGCAGGACCATGATATCTGCATTCTGGTCCGCAGCCTCGCGGCATTGCGATGCCGCGCGTTCTATGGTTGAGGTCATGTCGGCCCCGGCCGATGTTTGAATTAGTCCCGCGCGAAAAATCGAACTCATTGAATCCTCCAATTAACTTGGAGACCATTATTCATGATGTTCCCAGAGAGTCTACCAATCCGATATCGGCCAATGCTATGGTACCAGATCATTTAAATTATGCGTAAAAAGCATGCGGTTAATACCAAGTTGCAAAAACCATAAATCCGTCGCTCTTTAGAGGATGGAGAGTATAACGTGACGATTACTGAAATCATATTGATAGGCGCGATGGGGCTGCAATTTGCTGCGGTTTGCCTGATATTTCGGTTTTTGTATTACTCGAATCAACGCTTGGCTTGGCTGCTGATCGCGACAGCCTTGATATTGATGACGGCGCAAACGTTCGTCATGTTTTTTGATTTGATTGGTGTGGAGGCCCCCGCACCATCGAATTGGATTTATGCGCTTATCACCTTAACGGTTTCAGGTTTCATGTTTGGTGGCACCCTCATGACAGGGCCTGCTGTTCGAAGCCGTTTTAATCGCCAAGTTGAAGCGGGGGCATCAATGGCGATTATGGAAAATCTCCTCGCGCACTCTCCTTCGTCAATCGCTGTACGTGACATTGATGGCAAATATTTACTCGTGAATGACGCATATGAGCGTGACTTTGGAAAGACACGCGATGAAATCATAGGAAAGCGTGTCGAAGACGTGTTGACCCCGGAGTTCGCCGAGGAGACGGCCCAATTTGATACGGTGGTTCTGACCACAGGCAAACCGTTGATCCACGAGCATCCCACAACGTTTGTCCGAGGCGAGGGCATGATGATGTCGGTGCGGTTCCCTGTTCGTGACGCTGATGGCGATATCATTGGCATTGGTAGCATTGGTACGGATGTCACCGAAACCCTACGTGTGCGTCAGAGCCTTCAAATTCAGCAAGACCGTTATGAGCGCGCCACGCAAGCCGCCCAAGTCGGTGTCTGGGAGTGGAATTTATTGACCGGCGATATTTATGTCGCGCCGAACCTCGAAGAAATGCTCGGGTGTCGAGGATGAACACATCACGCATATTGATAACTGGTACGCTCGGATAGAAGCGGGGCAAAAGGCTGGCATTGAGGAAAAAGTGGCCGAGTATTTGGCTGGCAAACGACACGAGGAAGATATCAGTGAGTATTCTGTTCGCACACCTGGGGGGCGGACACGATGGTTTGAGACACGATCTCTGCCAGTGGTTGAACCAAACGGTAAAGTGATGCGGCTGATCGGTACGGATACTGAGATTACCTTGCGTCGCCAAACCGAGAACCATGCACGTGAACGCGAAGCGCTACTCAATTCGGTTCTTGAGAACCTTCCGGTGGGAATTCTGATCAAAGACAAAGATCTCCGCTATCAGTCGGCCAATAAGACTTACTTGGAATGGTATGGGGCCACGATGGAAGACCTTAGAGGCAAAACTTTTGGAGAGACCACTGGTTTTCAAGAAGATAACGATAACAGCAGTGTTGAGAAGCAAGAGCGTGAAGTTCTAGAAACCGGTGCGATTGTTGAACGGCTGAGTGCGCGAAATTTTGCTGATGGAAAACAGCATGTTGTTCGGATCACAAAATTTCCCATCCATGATGGAAAAGGTGAGATATCAAAGATTGGGTCCGTCAGTGTCGACATGACCGAACAGATTGTGATCCAAGAAGAATTGGAAGCCGCAAACAAACGTCTTGATGCCGCCAACAGGGCGAAACCAGAATTTCTGGCACATATGAGCCACGAGCTGCGGACGCCCCTTAATTCAGTCATCGGATTTTCTGACATGGTCCGCACGGAGACCCTGGGGCCGATCGAAAATAAGACCTATGTGCAATATGCAGGATACATCCAGCAGTCCGCATCGCATCTGTTGGATGTCATTAACGATATTCTTGATATCTCTAAGATTGAGGCAGGTGAGCTTGAATTGGATGAAACGCCAACAGGTTTGGGTGAATTGGTCGATGATGCGATGACGCTGGCATCTCAACGTGCTGCCGGCAAGAAACTGAACGTGTCATCCGAGATACCAGATGATCTCCCTCTGCTGCTTCTGGATGATCGAATGATCAAGCAGGTCATGGTCAACTTATTGTCGAATGCTGTGAAGTTCACGCCTGATGGCGGGGCTGTTGTCGTCTCGGCCAAATGTGACCCGGATCGCCAGATACTTGTATCCGTTCGTGACACGGGGATTGGGATGGCTGAGAAGGATATCCCAAGGGCTATGCAGCCCTTTGAACAGGTCCGGCGAAGCGCACGGTTAACCCATGGTGGAACAGGGCTTGGGCTATCGTTGTCCAAAAAACTGGTTGAGCTGCATGGCGCTGAATTGTTCATCAACAGCGAGCTTGGTGTTGGAACCACGGTGACGGTTATGTTCCCGGCATCTCGAACAATTGTGGAACGCAATCGCGGTGTTTCCTGATTACCACTGACGGTGCTATCAATTTCATAACAAATAATTATGGGAAGCATCGATATGGTCAAAACGCCGCCATCTGGGAACATGTACGAGCAAAACCTGGATAAGACACCAGCCAATTACCAGCCGTTAACGCCGTTGTCTTATCTGGATTGGGCGGCGCGGGTTTACCCCAACAAAACAGCAGTTATTCACGGACCGCACCAGACAACGTGGGCAGAATTTGACGTCCGCTGTCGACGCTTGGCGAGTGCGCTTGAACAGCACGGTATCGGTGTTGGTGATACGGTTTCTGTGATGTCGCCCAACGCCCCTGCGATGTTAGAGGCACACTATGGCGTGCCCATGTCGGGTGCTGTACTGAATGCACTGAACTTTCGCTTAGACGCTGAGACAATCGCATTCATATTGGGCCATGCCGAAACCAAAGTCTTGCTGACCGATCGTGAATTTTCACCCGTCATTAATCAGGCACTCGGTATTCTGGGTAATAACGAAATCCTTGTTGTGGATATCGATGACCCGCTGGCAGAAGGCGGAGAGCTGATTGGGCATATGACCTATGAAGCTTTGCTCCAAGAAGGGGATGCCGACTATCAATGGTCACCCCCGGTTGATGAGTGGCAGGCTCTTTGCCTGAACTACACATCTGGTACAACGGGAAATCCCAAGGGCGTTGTCTATCATCATCGCGGTGCATTCCTGAATGCGCTCGGAAATGCGCTGGTTTTTGGTCTCAATGCAAAAAGTGTCTATCTGTGGACGCTGCCGATGTTCCATTGCAATGGATGGACGTACCCGTGGGCGGTGACATCCGTTGGGGGTACGCATGTTTGTTTGCGAAATGTTGATCCTGCGCTGATTTTCCCATTGATTGCAGAACATCGCGTCACCCACATGTGTGGCGCGCCGATTGTGTTGAACATGATGGTCCATGCACCAAAAGACGTGAAGCAAACATTCGAGCACACCATCGAAGTCGCGACGGGTGGGGCGGCACCGCCGAGTGCTGTGATCTCGGCTATGTCGGGAATGGGCTTCAACGTCACCCACCTTTATGGCCTGACCGAAACATATGGTCCATCAACAGTTTGTTGCTTCCAAGATGAATGGGCGGATCTGCCACTCGAAGAAAAAGCCGTCAAAATGTCGCGCCAAGGTGTGCGCTATCCGACATTGTTTAATCAGGCAGTCATGGACTCTGAAACGATGACGCCGGTGCCAGACGATGGCGAGACGATTGGCGAAATTATGTTCCAGTCGAATACAGCGATGAAGGGGTACTTGAAAAATCCCGATGCCACCAATGCGGCATTCCAAGGAGGGTGGTTCCATACAGGTGATTTGGCTGTTCAACATTCTGATGGATATATTGAAGTTAAAGATCGATCCAAAGACATCATCATTTCTGGGGGGGAGAATATCTCGTCACTCGAAATTGAAGAATGCTTGTACAAACATCCAGCCGTCATGGATTGCGCCGTCGTTGCGATGCCCTCAGATAAATGGGGTGAAACCCCATGTGCCTTTGTAACAACAACGGCTGAAGCTGAGGGTGCCGTCTCAGGCAAAGAATTGATCGATTACTGCAAAGAGCGTATGGCGCGCTACAAGGCCCCCACCAAGGTGGTCTTTGGTATGTTGCCCAAAACGTCGACCGGAAAAATTCAGAAGTTTGTGTTGCGCGATCAAGCAGTCGCGCACGCCGAGCAGGAAGATACATAGATGACGAACACATTGATGAAGGGCGCTAATGTATTGGTTACAGGCGCATCGTCTGGACTGGGTGAGCATTTTGCCCGCGTCCTGGCAAAGGCGGGCGCCAATGTCGCCGTGGCGGCACGACGGCGTGAAAAGCTAGAAGCCCTGGCATCGGAGCTTCGTGATTTGGGTGTCGGCAGTATCGCCGTCGGTATGGATGTTACGGACCGAGCCAGCGTTGTTGATGCCTTGGATGAAATCACCTCCGAGATGGGCACGCCGCGTGTGTTGATTAATAATGCGGGCACGGCGACGGGGGCTGCGGCCCTTGATGTGACCGACGAAGATTGGCGCAAGGTCATCGATACCAACCTTGAAGGCGCCTGGATCGTTGCCCAGGAAACGGCTCGGCGGATGCGCGATGCGGATGGTGGTAATATCGTTAATACCGCCTCAATCTTGGGATTTCGGGTTTCTCCTGGCGTCGCACCCTATGCAATTTCCAAGGCGGGCGTTGTTCAGATGACCAAGGTTTTGGCGTTGGAACTCGCGCGCTACGGCATCCGGGTTAACGCGCTGGCACCGGGGTATATCGAAACAGACTTGAACGTTGATTTTCTAAATTCCGAAGGTGGTAAGGCCATGATCAAGCGCGTCCCGATGCGGCGCTGTGGCCAGCTCCATGATCTGGATGGGCCGTTGCTGCTATTGGCGTCTGATGCGTCGGCGTACATGAATGGTGCCGTGATCCCGGTTGATGGCGGTCATCTCGTCAGTTCCTTATAGCGGATATCGGCATGGCTTTTGTAACGCACGACGGCATTCAGATTTTCTATGAGGAAACGGGAAGCGGGGCACCGATCTTGTTTTTGCATGAATACGGTGGCGACTATCGAAGCTGGGAACCACAGGTGCGGTATTTCTCTCGGCATTATAGATGCATCACCATGTGCAATCGCGGCTACCCGCCATCAGATGTGCCGGATTCCCCGGATCAATATGGTCAGGATCAGAATTTAGGCGACATCCTTGCTGTCATGGATTCATTGGACCTAAGTGACCTCGTCATTATTGGCTTGTCCATGGGGGCATATAATGGGCTGCGCTTGGCATTATCGAATCCCGAAAATGTCCGCGCACTCGTTGCGGCATCAGGGGGATCAGGCTCCAATCCAGAAGGACGTGAAGCGTTTCGCGAAGAAGCGCAAAAATTGTCTGAACAATTCCTAGAGCACGAATTCATGCCCGCGGATGGGTTTGCCAACGGCCCCACCCGGGTGCAGCTGAAACGTAAAGACCCACGTGGATGGCAGGAATTCCGAGATCATTTGGCGGAACACCCTGCGGTCGGTGCTGCCCATACACTGCGAAATGTGCAGGCCGAACGCCCATCCCTATACGATTTTGAAGATGCCTTCAAAGCATGCCAAGTACCCACGTTGTTGATGGTGGGTGATGAGGACGAAGCGTGCCTGGATGCCAATGTGTGGCTGAAACGCACGATGCCGACGTCGGGGTTATATGTCGTACCTAAATCGGGACATTTGCTGAACTTGGAAGACCCGGCGCGGTTTAATCAGGAAGTCTCAGATTTTTTGCGTGCGGTCGATAATGGGACTTGGCCTGTGCGTGATCCTGTATCAGCGACATTCGCTGGTGTTGGCCCTGCGGTCGCCGATCCCGAAAAATAGCAAATTGACCCGTTCCGGACGTTGAGTCGCAGCGCCACACGCGCGACAATGGCGCTCAACACAGGAGCTTTAGATGGAATTCACGTTACCCCCCGAAATAGAAGAAACGCGCCTCGCAATCCGTGCCTTTGTAGCGGAGAAAATACTGCCGCTCGAAGAAGACCGCGCGAACTATGATGAACACGAGAACATTGACCTAGATGTTCTGAAACGCGTCCAGGCCGAGGCAAGAGCCGCTGGATTGTGGTCGTTGTCGATGCCGGTGGAACGTGGCGGTCGTGGTTTCAATACGGTTGGCATGGCGGCGTGTTACGAGGAAATGAACCGATCCATCTTTGGCCCCGTGTGTTTCAATGCGGCTGCGCCCGATGATGGAAATATGTTCGTCCTCAACAAAGTCGCGACCGATGCGCAAAAAGAAAAATGGCTACAGCCTATCATCAACGGCGATGTGCGCTCATCCATCGTGATGACAGAACCCGCGCCGGGTGCCGGGTCTGATCCCGGCGGTATGATGCAAACACGCGCTGAGCTAAAGGGTGATACCTGGGTCGTCAACGGTCACAAATGGTACATCACGGGTGCGGGCATCGCGGATCATTTCATTTTGTTGGCACGAACATCTGATGATGCGCGTCGCAATCTGACAGCATTTTTGTTTCACAAGGATCAGCCGGGTTGGGAAATCATTCGCCGAATTGCGATCATGGGCCCCGAAGAGCATGGCGGTCATTGCGAGCTTAAGTTTGATGGTCTCGAAATTCCTGATGAAAACCGCCTGATGGGCGTCGGTGAGGGGATGAAGTGCGTGCAAATTCGCTTGGCGACCGCACGCTTAACACACTGCATGCGCTGGACGGGCTTGGCTAAGCGCTCACTTGAAATTGCCGGCGAGTACATCGCACACCGCGAAGCCTTTGGCTCCAAGTTATCAGAACGTGAAAGCGTCCAGTTGCTTTTGGGTGATGCGGCCATGGATATCGAAATTGGCCGCATGCTGACGATGAAGGCAGCGTGGGCATTGGATCAGGGATCACGGGCGCGCAAAGAAGTCTCAATGGCCAAGGTCGCGGTGGCAGATGTGCTTCACAAGGCCGTGGATACCGCCATTCAGTTAAACGGTGCACGGGGCTATTCCAAGGACACAGTGCTGGAATGGATTTATCGCTATGCCCG
>Ga0129327_10001229_pt1 | contig 15268 bp, 25 predicted proteins | sample CPBDNA_6_FD_111799 | JGI IMG/M metagenome (GOLD analysis project Ga0129327, IMG submission 111799) | Freshwater to marine salinity gradient microbial communities from Chesapeake Bay, USA - CPBay_Spr_31_0.8_DNA | ecosystem: Environmental > Aquatic > Marine > Coastal | place: USA: Chesapeake Bay... | reverse complement strand
TCAAGGTCTCCTACAGAAAAGAGTAATCTTGCTCAGAAGGTTCGAGATACTCTGGGAGTAACCTCTTGTACATATATCATCGGTCTGCGTGATCAGTACGATCAGTTCGGAAATGATTTATGTAATCCACTTAACGGCTACGTCGGAGAGACTGGTGATTTCGTGGGTCGTATGTATGCACTTCGGCAGTCTTTTAATAATCCCAAGTATAGTGTCTATCATGGTTTGGGTCGGTATCTTCGTAGGAATAATATCGGATTAGACCAATTATTCTGCCGAGTTATCCCGACAAAAACTAAGAACGAAGCACTGCATCTGGAACAGAAAATCCAGTTAGATTCTCGTGATAAATTTGGTATGAGGTTTGCATGGGAAGATGGCGCTAGTTCTGGTCGTGGTAGTGCTGTATATAAAGCACTAGACCTGATCGAATGTATTACTGATCCAACCGAGTTAGATACTCTGGTTGATTATATTAAGTCTCATAGGAAAACTATTAATGGTAAAAAAGTACGATCCAACGGAAGGACGTAAGTTCGATTCTGGTAAAACAGAATACGGTCTGCTCCCTCCACACATTCTTGAGGAGATTGCCAAGGTGATGACCTTCGGCGCTCAAAAGTATGAACGTGAGAATTGGCGATATGTTGATGATGGTAAACGTCGATACTTCGACGCCATGCAACGACATATTTGGGCATGGAAACGTGGTGAAGTCTACGATCCAGAATCAGGAATGCATCACCTTGCCCATGCTGGATGCTGTCTAATGTTTCTATCTGAGTTAGACATTCTTGAAAATAATGCTTGCAAAAGCGAATAGTCTGTGTTATAATAGACACATCAAAACGAAAAACCTCTCGGAGTTTAAATTATGCAATTATCTGACAACACTTTTAGTATCCTGAAAAACTTTTCTGGTATCAACCCCAACCTCGTTTTCAAACAAGGCAATCAACTTAAGACCATCTCTGTCGCCAAGAACATCCTTGCGACTGCGACTATCACAGAAACCATTCCTCAAGAGTTTGGTATCTACGATCTGAATGAGTTCTTGAGTGTTGTCGGTATGTTTGATACACCTAACCTTGACTTCGTTAACGCTTCTGCGATGAAGGTTCGTGATCCATCTGGTACACAATCAATCAACTACTTCTTCAGTGACGTATCAAATCTCACTGCACCTAGTAAAGATATTACAATGCCTCAGTGCGAGATTGAGTTTGATCTGACCGACGCTCAACTAAATACCCTTCGCAAGGCTGCATCTACATTGGGTGTATCTGATGTAGTAGTCACTAAGAATGATGCTGGTGACATCTCTATCAAGGTAACTGACACAAAGAATCCTACGTCTAACTCCTTTGAGTTGGAACTCGGTACTGCGGCTAATGCTGTAGTCAATGCATCTGACTTTCAGATGGTGTTCACTATCGGTAACTTCAAGTTTACCTCTGGTGACTATCGTGTTGAACTCAGTTCTAAACTGATATCACACTTTAAAAACAAGACAACTCCAATTGAATATTGGGTCGCTCTTGAAAAATCTTCAACATTCACCGCTTAAACATAGGAGAAAAAGCATGACTGAACAAACTCAACAAACCCCCGAGACGTCCGATCAAGTAGACACGGGTGTCACCATGAACGATATCGCTTTGGCGGTTCGTATCATTGACCTTGCCGCAGAACGTGGTGCATTCAAAGGTGTCGATATGACTACCGTTGGCGCATGTCGTGATCGTCTTGCCACTTTCGTTACTACTAACGCACCTCCACCACCAGTTCCTGCTGAAGCAGATGGTGCCGTTGCTGCTGATGCAGAAGCTGCTGCTGTTGCAACTGCCTAACTATAATAGGACTATATAATGAGTGTCGTTCAAACAAATGTTGCGAAGATCCCAACGGATCCCGCTGAACGCAAAAAAGTTATGGACGCACTGATGGAAATCAGTGCCTCTATGACGAGGATGGAAGCAGAACGTGATCTGATTAAATCTATCCTCGAACGTATGGAAGACGAGTTCGAAATTCCTAAGAAACCTGGCCGCAAGTTGGCGAAGATCTACCACAAGCAGAACTTCTCCGAGGTCAAGGAAGAACAGGAAGAACTTGAAACTCTATACGAAACCATCGTGGGCTAATCCACAATTTATTATTCTATATAAGGAAACTTGAAAATGAAATCAATCGCTAAAACCACCACCGCTGTATCTAAGACCGCTAAACTAGAAACCTTCTTGAAGACAGGCGCTACTGTAACCGCCAAGCAAATTACTTCACGTTTTGGTTTGAAGAATCCGCATGAAGCGATTCGCCAATTGCGTCAAGATGGTGTATGTGTTTATAGTAACGCTACAACACTTTCTGATGGCACTAAGGCCACCAAGTACCGTATTGGTACACCATCCAAGGCGATGGTTGCCGCTGCTGCACGCCTCGCAGGCGCAGAACTGTTCGCCTAAAGACCGAACAGAGTAAACCCGACTGAGGGGTTTACACTACTAGGGGAATGTGGTATAATAGCTACATTCCCCTTTTTATATTATGATGTTGGAGTTTGTGAAATATGAGTAATGACTTTCTGTGGGTTGAGAAGTATCGTCCCCAAACAATTGAAGATTGTATCCTACCTGAGCATATCAAATCCACCTTCCAAGAGATTGTGAAGACTGGTGAGATGCACCACATGTTGTTATGTGGTACTGCTGGTCTGGGTAAGACCACGGTCGCTAAGGCACTATGTAACGAACTAGATCTAGACTACATGATCATCAACGCATCGGAGGATGGTAACATCGATACTCTGCGTGGTAAGATCAAACAGTTTGCATCTACCGTATCTTTGTCTGGTGGATATAAGGTCGTTATCCTCGATGAGGCAGATTACCTTAATGCGCAATCAACTCAACCGGCATTGCGTGGATTCATGGAGGAGTTCAGTAATAACTGTCGCTTCATCCTGACATGTAACTTCAAGAACCGTATCATCGAACCACTCCACTCTCGTTGTGCAGTTATCGAGTTCAATATCGCAAAGAAAGATACACCTAAACTACTCGCTCAGTTCATGAAGCGATTGAAGGGTATCCTAGACACCGAGACCGTGACATACGACGACAAGGTGCTTGCAGAAGTTATCATGAAGTTCGCACCTGACTGGCGTCGTGTCATTAATGAGTGTCAACGCTATGGTGCATCTGGTGCGATTGATAGTGGTATGTTGTCCTGGATGAACAAGTCCAACATCGATCCTTTGATGACCTCACTGAAGGATAAAGACTTCAAGAAGATGCGTCAATGGGTTGCAGATAACATGGACAGCGAACCAGCTGCGATCTTCCGTAAGATCTATGATGGATTGAACGACACACTCGCACCACAATCTATTCCACAAATCATCCTCATCCTTGCAGAGTATCAGTATAAGAACGCATTTGTCGCAGACCATGAACTGAACACCGTTGCATGTATGATTGAGATTATGGCAACTGCGGAGTTTAAGTAATGTTACATAGTATCGGTTCATTCTATAAGGATAATGATGAAAGTATCTTTGCAAAAACATTCTTCAACGAGAGTACTGGTTTTTATGAGGTGCATTATTTTGATGGTTCTATCAAGGAAGAACCTCCTGTCGGACTGTTCAAGTTCTACGTAGATGCTGCAAGTGCCGCCGAGGTATGGACAACATGAGTAGTAGTCCATTCGATTATGCCAATGCGATTAATCAAACCAAAGTCGACATCATGGTTGACGATATTGAGGAGAAGTCATATTCTTCTTATATGGTTAATCGTTCCCTTTCATACTTCCTTGATACAACACTACTCGCAAACGAGATGAATATCAATCATCAGTTAGACAGTAAGTTACAATTTCATTTTTTACTAAATACTATTCGTAAGGCTAAACGCTTTTCTAAATGGGCGAAAGCAGATAACCCAAAAGACCTTGAAGTGGTTAAAGAATACTATGGATACAGTAATGAGAAAGCCAAAGTAGCACTGACCCTTCTAGACAATGAACAGATTAACGAATTGAGATTGCGAGTGTACAAAGGTGGAAAACGAAAACTATGAAATAACAGGATGGACACCAGCATCTATGCTGGAAATCACCCTAAACGAACCAGATGATTTTTTGAAAGTGCGAGAGACTCTAACACGTATTGGTGTCGCTTCACATAAAGAAAATAAACTATATCAGTCCTGCCATATCTTACATAAACAGGGAAGGTACTTCATTGTACATTTCAAAGAACTGTTTCTGTTGGATTGCAAACCTTCTAACCTGATGGTTAATGACGTCCAACGTAGGAATGCTATCGCGACGTTGTTGAGTGATTGGGGCCTAGTCAACATTGTTTCCGCTGATGTCATTAAAGATAAAGCACCACTAAGACAGATTAAGGTGATATCTCATAAAGAGAAACATGAATGGGAACTCTGTCCAAAATATAATATCGGCAATACTAGAAAAAGTGCTGAACAAGTATAAATAAAAATAGTGAGAAGAGGGTAACTCACTTTAATAAACCCTCACCTATCAGGATATGCCTTCGGGGTATCCAAATTAACTTAACTCGCTTTTAAAGGAGAATAAAGCATGACTTCATTCAATAGTGCCGACCTGGCAGCTCTCATCGAACGTTCCCGCAAACTACACGTAGGCATGGAAGATCAATTTGATCGTATGTGGCGTGTACATAATGCATCTCAGGGAACACTCTCGACAAACTATCCCCCTTACAATATCCTAAAAGATGGTGATCATTATACTGTAGAAATTGCAGTAGCTGGTTTCCGTGAAGAAGATATCAGCATCGAGGTAAAGGATACTCAACTCATCGTCCAAGGTAAGATTGATATTCAACCCTCAGAAGATGGACCTCAGTTTGTACATCGTGGTATTGCCGCAAGAGAGTTTGAACGTACATTCGTTCTGTCCGATGATGTATTTGTAAACGGAGCAAACCTTGAACACGGTATGCTTAGCATTCAACTGGAACACATAATTCCAGAAGCAAAGAAACCTCGTAAGATTGAAATCAATAGTGGGGGTGCACCAAAAAAACTTAAAAAAACTTCAAAAAAAGTTGAGTTTTTAAGTGAATAAGGGTTAACCCTAAGACTAAATACATTATGAGGGGAGACGGGACTGCTCCCCAACTCAGTCCCAACACACTACACACACATAGGAGAACTAATATGTTCACACCCAACTTTTATATCGATCAGTTCCAAGCAACAAAGAAAATTGTTGCGGACCAGATCTTCAAAGACCAACCTGAGTTACAGCAAGTCGCTGTCAATTTTATTGATACGCAAACATCATTTGCTAAAATGTTAGTTGACAACAGCATCACTGTTAATAAACTCATCTGGGCTAAATTGACTGAGAGAACTACAAAATGAGTAACAAGAACCCCTTTGAAATTCGTGCAGAGATGCTCCAAATGGCTAAAGACTATATGGATCGTCAATGGGAAATGAATTACAGTTTCACCGAGAAATTGTTTGAAGAAGGTAAGAAAACCGCTGAAGAAGTTCAGAAGGCTATGACACCTTATTCATCAGAAGAACTAATGAAAAAAGCACAAGAGTTTTACTCATTCGTATCAAAGAAAGACTAAACTTTAATGTGGCCTGTTTCAGACGAAGAGTGGGAAGCTTGGTTTAATCAACCAAGTGACTAACCCACACCTATTCCCGTCCAGACAAAATCTAGGCGGGATTTTTAATGACTATCTTACGAGGATAACCAAAATGCTAACTACTATCAAACAATTGTTTACAAAACTATTTAAAAAGAAAAACGACCTTGAACAATTCATTCTAAGCAAGCACCCACAGAGTGCAGCTGACATTGAACATTGGGCACGGATATATTCCCAGAAAAACGGCGGATGGGTGATATGATCGCCTTCATTATAAGACTATATCATTTCCTTAGGCAAGACCCTATTGATAATGAATTACTACGATATGCAAAAACAGAATATCCAAAAGATTGGCAACATGCATATCATATGATGATCAACGGAAAAAACCCCACACACAGGAGTATAACACATGTTCAACGCTATTATTAAATTTTTTGAAGCAATTGGTCGCAGTCGTGCCGCAGCTGAATTCACTCGTCTTGGACGACATGATTTGGCTAGAAATATTATGATACGTAACTAATAGTTTACATAAATAAGAAAGTATGGTATAATGGTAACATCTAATATGAAAATACTTTCTTTTGATACCCTTCATCGAGGGGACTGGCTGGTGCGGGTATCTGTTCTCGGAATGGAGAACATACTCGTATGCCTACATAACGAACAAACATTTGAAACGATCATAAGATCGTACACAGATGAATTAGATGCTAATCTGTATATTGAATATACAATACATAAACATTTACTAAAGGATGAATTTGATGAGTGATATAAAATTAGTGAGGTTACATAGTGGTGAAGAAATCCTATGTACCGTTACATCTATGACCCGTGATAATATTATTATTGAAGACGTTACAGTTATCATACCAACTCAAGATCGCAACATCGGACTAGCTCCATGGATGCCCTATGCCGAAACAAACGGCATGTCAATTAAACTCGACTACATTGCGTTCATGATCGAACCAGTCGAGCAGCTCGCAGAACAATATCGTTCTATCCACTCCAAGATTATTACCCCTTCAACCTCTATCGTAACATAATACTTGCATATTAACATCACATATGTTATAATGTAATTTACTTGTTATGGAGAGTTTGCTTTGGAATTTTTTACAAATGTTGCCCGTTATGGCAACTCTATTTTGTATCGTGGGTATATGGATGGTAAACGCATCCACAAGAAAGTCCCCTTTCAACCGACGTTGTACGTCCCGGACAAAAAAGGTACGTGGACAACTCTAGACAAGCAAAGCGTATCCCCGATGCAATTCGAGGATATGAAAGCTGCAAAAGAGTTCATCAGTAACTACGGTGAAGTAGAGAACTTTAAGATCTACGGCAACACCAACTACATCTCACAATTCATTCACGACTTCTTCCCTGGACGGGAGATCCCATTCGATTCTAATAAAATCAATGTCTGCAATATCGACATTGAGGTTGAGTCTGATGATGGATTTCCTGAACCAGATGAAGCGAAACACCCAGTCACCGCTATCGCATTGAAGAACAGTGTTCTAAACACTTACTTCGTATGGGGTACTGGTGAATGGAGTCTTGAGAAGTCTGAGATGAAAGACCAGTTGAATGGTTGCGAGGTTAAGTATACCAAGTGTGTCGATGAGATGCAATTGCTCAAATCTTTTCTTGCATACTGGACACAGCCTAACCTGACACCAGACGTTGTCACTGGTTGGAACGTTCGTATGTTTGATATCCCGTACTTGGTCAACCGTATCAACATCATGTTGGGCGAAGACAATGCAAAGAAGATGTCTCCCTGGAAGATGGTGCAACATCGGGAGATTACTCTAAAAGGTAAGCGACTCAATGCGTACGATCTGGTAGGTATCCAACAGTTGGACTATCTGGACTTGTTCTTGAAGTTCGGTGTCCAGACCTATGGTAAACAAGAATCTAACCGTCTTGATCATATCGCTAAGGTTATCTGCGGCGAACGTAAACTACAGTTTGAAGGTAATCTATTCACGTTGTATAAGACAGATCATCAGAAGTTTATCGACTATAACATCCGAGATGTGTGGTTGGTTGACGGTATTGATGTTAAGACTGGTCTGATGAATCTTGCGTTCACTCTGGCATATAAGGGTGGTGTCAATTACGTTGATACACTCGGTACTACTGCAATCTGGGATACTATTATCTACCGTCGACTTGCAGAGTCTAAGATCGCTATCCCTCCGAACAAAGATACACCTAAGTCTGAATATCCTGGCGCATACGTCAAGGAACCTATTCCTGGCAAGTATGACTGGGTCGTTTCGTTTGACTTGAACTCATTGTACCCTTCTATCATTATCCAGTTGAACATGGGTCCTGATACGATTATCAATGGTGTGACTCCTGGAGTTGATGTAGATCGTTGTCTGGATGATACCAATACTCCAAATACAATTCCCAACTCTGCGATGAGTGCCGCTGGTATTCACTTTGATACATCATTCCAAGGTGCGTTACCCAACATCATTGATGCTTTCTACAAAGAACGTGTCACGATCAAGAAACAGATGTTGACGAACAAACAGGCTAAGGTTAATCTAGACCCATCCGATAAGATTGCGAAGTTCCGACTGGAGCGCGAAATCTCTCAAGGTGATAGTCAACAGATGGCGATTAAGATTCTACTCAACTCACTTTATGGTGCAATGGGTAACCAATGGTTCCGATACTACGACAACCGTATTGCAGAGTCTATCACGTTATCTGGTCAGTTAACCATCCGTTGGGCAGAACGTGCGGTCAATGGGTTCATGAACAAAGCGATGGGAACCAAAGACGATGACTATGTTATCGCAATGGATACCGACTCATTGTATTTGAACTTCGGCCCGTTCGTTAAGAAGTTCCTTGGAGATAACCCCGATACTCAAAAGGCAGTGAGATTCCTGGACAAGGTATGCGAAGATAGGTTCACTTCCATCCTTGATGGTGCGTATGCAGACCTCTACACCAAGATGGGTGGATACGAGAACCGCATGGTCATGAAACGTGAAGGTATCTCAGATAAGGGTATCTGGGTTGCAAAGAAACGATACATCTTGAATGTGTGGAACAATGAGGGTGTCCAGTACAAAGAAGCACAGACTAAGGTTATGGGTATCGAGGCGGTTAAGTCTTCCACTCCTGCGGTCTGTCGCGATAAGTTCATGGAAGTGTTCAAGTTGTTGATCGATGGTGAAGAAGGTGATGTACGTAGGTTCGTCAATGGGTTCCGCGAAGAGTTCCGTTCACTGTCTCCGGAAGATATATCATTCCCTCGTGGTGTCAGTGACATTATCTCATGGGCGGATCGTAAGACAATCTACAAGAAGTCTACTCCAATTCATGTACGTGGTTCTTTGCTATATAATCACTACGTCAAGGAAAATGGTCTGCAGAAGAAGTATGAGTTGATCAAGAATGGTGAAAAGATCAAGTTTTGCTATATGCGCTTGCCAAATCCGATAAAAGAGAATATAATGTCTTATTCGGATAAGTTTCCTGAGGAGTTGGGTCTGCTTAAATACATTGATTATGATAAGCAGTTTGACAAATCTTTCGTTGATCCATTGAACCTTATCTTGGATGCGATTGGTTGGTCTTTAGAAGATAAGAATACACTTGAAGAATTTTTTGGATGATTAATTTAAATAAAGAAGATGCGATATATGCTGGTGACAAGTTCATCAACTATATGAGCAAGTTTACCAAGATCGAAGAATACTTTCGTATGAAGAAGATCGAGCGTATTAACTCAATGCCTGCGACCCTGGATGGTTATGGTTTTGAGGAAGATATGTTCAGTGACTTCACCATGCATCCAAAAGATATGGACTTTGAGGTGGTAGTATTACCCTCCGCTCAGTTTGATACTATGCTAGAAATGACTGCATCGTTTACATATGAGAACAGCCCTGGCAAAGAATTGAAGTTGGGTATCCGTGAAAAGAACACCAAGAAGTATGTGGGATTCATTAAACTTGCATCGCCGTTGATTAACTCCAAGCCACGTAACGACTGGTTGGGAGGTGTACCTGATCTGACTATCTTCAACCGCCATGCCATGATGGGTTATATCATCGTTCCGGCACAACCGTTTGGATTTAACTATCTTGGTGGTAAGTTGTTGGCATTGATATGTTGTTCTCATGAAGTGCGCGAGATGATCAATAAGAAGTATCCTGAAATGGATACATGCGTATTTGAAACTACTTCTTTGTATGGTAGTATCAAAGGCACAAGTCAGTATGATGGTCTGAAACCATTTCTAAGACATACTGGCGATACCGAGAGTAAGTTCATGTTGACATTGTCGGATGAGTTCTATGATGAGATGAACGATTGGTTTAGGGTTCGTCACAATGATCAACCGCTGTTACCTAGTGGGACATCTTCACGTAAACTCAAGATTCAGACCATGATGGTCGGCGACATCAAACGTGCATTGAAGACTCAAGATACAGATAAGTATCAACAGTTCGTGGATGCTGTCAAGTCTAGTACTGATATCACAACACAGAAACGTTTCTACATGTCTGCGTATGGTTACGAGAATAGTCGTGAAGTTTTGTTGGGTAAAGCTGACAAGTTGATTCCCAACAAAGAAAACTACGATAAACATTACATGAGTAATATTACCGAGTGGTGGAAACGTAAGGCATCTAGTCGCTACGATACATTACAAACCGAAGGTCGTATCCGGTCAGAACAAGAGATCTGGAACGCCGAGTCTATGGATAAGATTGATATTATACGATGATGCGCATAACTCCCGATGAATTAATGGTAATTATTCAGAAGTGCTTAACTCCTGATCTATTGAAAAAAGAATATCGTGCAGAGAATGCATCTAATCCTATGTTCGGACACTGCTATGTTGCGTCAGAAGTGTTATACCATAAGATTAAACCTTATGGAGACTATTCAGCTGCATGTGGACGAGATCCAAATGGAATTGTTCATTGGTGGATAGTCGACAATCTTACTGGAGAGCGTTACGACACCACTGCTGATCAATACCTAAGTAAAGGACTAACCCCTCCATATGACGTAGGTCGTAAAACAGGGTTCCTGACCAAATTGCCATCAAAGCGGGCACAGATCGTGCTTGCAAGAATGGCGAATTTGTGATATAATAATACATTACACATTGGAGTATATAATGACAAAACAAGTTGACTTGAAACAGTATGAAAAGTTCGTAGAGGGCGTTACCTCAAAAGAGAGTAACGTCTATGACCATATGCGTCGGCGCATGGATGAACTATCCAATGATAACCTTGGATATAACTTCGCACTCTTGATGACTGCTGCAATTGGTATGTCTGCGGAGTGTGGTGAGTTTAATGAGATTCCTAAGAAGATCATCTTTCAGGGTAAAGAATTTAATGAAGATAATGTGTTTCACATGAAACGGGAACTTGGCGATATCATGTGGTATTGGGTGAACGCATGTCGTTCATTGAACCTTGATCCCAATGATGTTATCGCAGAGAACGTTCGTAAACTGGAATCACGTTATCCTGGCGGTTCCTTTGACGTATACCAATCTGAGAACCGCAAGTCTGGTGATCTGTAATGGATGCGTATGACCTTTCACACAAACTACTTGATGCCTGGCGTGAAACTATGATAGCATCACAAGACCCAGGATCGATAAATAAAAAGTATCCAGAAATCCTTACTTGTGGTATAATGGATGATAATGGTAAACGCAAGGTGATCGGTTGCCACATTGATGGAACCGACATCGTTTTAGATTTGGAAAGTAAAAATGGTTAAAGTAGTAGTCGCTCCCAAAAAGTTTGATGCTGAACATGTGATCGGTCAGTTCATTGATGAATCACATTACGACGAGGTTATCGATGAAGACTGTGATTTCTATGCTCCAGCACCATACGGCGAAGATCCACATGATGAAAGTCGCCTGATCTTCAAGTTTCGTAAGAACGCATTCACCGAGAAAGAATATGTTGAAGCATATCTTGGTCTGGTAGATGCTGCACAACCACAGACCAATCGTGGTCTTGCAGCAGGTCCTCGTGGTGAAACCACTGGTGCTCGTGACTTCGTCAAGGCAGTGGAGTTCGATATCCTACGTCACTTTATGACCGATCGCACTTCCATGGTATACGAAGATGATACCGACGCACAATACATTGAACGTATTCGTGCCAAACACGCATCAGGTCAAGCGAAAGAAGAGACTCGTGGCGTTGTATGGCGTCGTGGTGCAGTTGAAGAGGCTGGTCTGGAATATGGTCAATGGTTTGATCAATGGGTAGATCAGATGTGTGCTCTACCTAAAGAAGTTCAATTAGAACGTGCAAAGGACATTTATGACAAATTTATTTCGGACACTTCTTATGCTGCCGCAGTCAACTCTGGAGTTGCTGGGTTTTATGATCGCTATCCTCGCTTTCCGTATGGTCGAGTAACATCTTACTCTGCGGCCAATCCCAAATGGTCAATGGCGTTTCCTTATCTGAAGCGATTGAACGAATACTTCCGCGACTTGGTTCCTGGAAAGTATGCTGCACAGAAACGTGCCGCAGACAAGTTAGATCCTCGCTTTCTGGTCCCCGATAGTGTATTCACCACTATCACCGTGAACAAGAACTTCCGTACTGCGGCTCACCGTGACGCTGGTGACTTGTCTGAGGGGTTCTCAAACCTTGCTGCGCTGACCGGACCTGATGGTAAAGGTTGGACTGGTGCATACTTGACATTTCCAGAGTTCCGTGTTGCAGTTAATGTGCGCCCAGGAGACTTGCTCTTGGTAAACAATCACGAAGGTATCCATGGCAACTCTGCGATCACTTCACCTATTGAAGAGTCCGATCGTTGTACACTGGTATGCTACTTCCGTGAGAACATGATGGAGCTGGGTTCATGGGAATATGAACATATCCGCAAAGACTTTGTTGAGTCTCGTAGAATGAACAAAGAACATGCAGACTGGCGTGCTGGTTGGAATGGCGTGTCTCCTGGAATGTGGACATCACGCGAATGGTATGATTTCTGTGCTGAGAAGGGTGGTGTAGAAATGTTGAATAAGTATCATTCAGAGGCAAATACAGTTGCATCATCACTTGAGGACTTTTTCTAATGGCTACTTCTAGTTTTAAAAATAGTAAACTGTATCATAAATTGAACAAGTGGGATATTAATGTAACTGATATTAATTCTAGAGAAGACAAATATCAAGATGCTGTTCTTGCTAGGTTAGAAAAGGAAAAAGAAGAAGAGCTGATGAAGAAGAAATCTAAACGTAATCTGAAGAAAAAGAAATGATCATTGTTATCCCCACTCACATGCGTGAGGAAAATCAGAAGTGTTACAACAACATGCCGCAGTTCGTTAAGAACATGACTGTCCTTGCAGCTCGTTCTGACCGAGTCGCAGAATTGACTAAACATAATCCATCAGCATGTATTATTGATCTGGGTGAAACTGATGGTATTGCAGATGTGCGGCAACGTGTTGTAGATTATGCCAAGGACGAAAAGGTTCTTATCGTAGACGACAGTTGTGTATTCATGCAACGTGATTCTGACCTGAAATTATCTGAAATCACAGAAGATGGTTGGAAAGATATGCTCAACATGGTTGAGACAATGTTAGATGAGTATCCTTGGGTCGGTATCAGTGACCGAGGTGGGAACAATCGAGTTCCAGAGGACTTTAAAGAAGTCGCTCGCTCTTACTCTTGTTATGGTATTAATCCCGTCACTATGCGTGAACATGGTGTTCGCTTTGACGGAATGTATCAAAAGAATAAAGAAATTAAGTTGTATGAGGATTTCTACGCAACCCTCGCACTACTTACAAAGGGAGTAAAGAATGCCGTTATTTTCAAATATGCTTTTAATCATCCTCACGGTAAGCCTGGCGGCAACTCAGTGTTTCGAACTACTGACCTCCAACGAAAATGCCTTGAAGCACTCGCGTCAGAGTTTCCGGGCTATGTTAAACTGGTAAAGAAAGAGGATCCTTCGTGGGTTACTGGTGAAGGTGAGAACTTCCGATGGGAAGCGATCATATCATGGTCTGAAGCATATAAGAGTGGTGGCAATTCGCTGGAGGACTTCTTCTAATAAATAGCTGCAACTAATAGGAGATATAGTAATGGCAGCACAGCAAGGTTTCGTCTACGAAGAAAATACAACCAAGTTTTTGAAGAAGTTTGGTTTGTCAGATGGTATTACCGCAGGCGCATCGCATACCCGCCCCGACTTGATGTTGACTGTTCGTGGTAAACAAGCTGGATGTGAATTAAAAATATCTCCGACTGCTGGAGGGAGTTTAGTCATTAAGGCATATGCCAACTCTAAACCTCACTGGAGATTCGGTGATATCGATCATGATGAAACTGAAAAGAAATTCCTTGCAGACCTTGCGAAGCATTCTGGTGTACTAGACGAGATCAATAAGAAGTGGAGTATACCAATCTATAACATTGCCGATAGAAGTTCTGTCTGGGAAAAAGAGATGTTGAAGATACCTCTCCGTGAAAGATATGACTTCGACTTGAAGACATGTCCGGACATTAAGTTAGTTCTTCCTGCTAACTCTATGACCAAATACTACAACCTGAAGGATACCTACTATATCAACGTCGGTACTCATGGATTCTACCTATTGGGCAACAAAGATCCGCTTGGATTGAATGCTGCGATGAAATCTCAGGGTAAGAAACCTATTCCTAAGTTTGAAGATGTATGTAAGATAACTGCAAGGGTTAGATGTCAGTCAAAGGGTGTGACCAAGGCCGACGCTCAGGAGAAGTCTAATAAGCGTATTGGCGCTCAAGGATATCAGTTTACATTTACTATCGAGTTTTCGTTACCAAAAAATACTACTCCGTATAATATCGCTCCCATTAGTGGGGCTACAGTAAGTATCATTCCAAATAAAGCGGACTACAGCTGCTTACAATAACGCTTTACATTATGATGTAGCTGTGGTATAATAACTATATTATGTACTCAGTGACCATCTTCAAATCCCTTTTCGACAACAAAACTGACAAGCGTGTAGACCTGAAAGACTGGTCTGCGTTTGAGAAGATGTTGTACGACTTGTCTAAGATGCCAGGATATAAGGCAAAACGTGGAGAGAACAAAAAGTCTTCTCCTCTAATGTCTCCTGCGACATATCACCCAGATACCACTCGTGCCAATAAGAATGTGATTGAATGGGCAGGATGGGCTGCTGTTGATGTGGATGACCACAAATTTGAAGGAAATTTAGAAGATGAACTCCGTGACCGTTTTGGCAATTGGTATTATGTTTGTTACAGTACTGCTAGTAGTACATTGGATACGCCGAAGTTCCGACTTGTGTTCCCTCTTACAAGACCAGTTACGTCTGGCGACATTCGTCACTTCTGGTATGCACTCAACACAGAGTTGGAATCAATCGGAGACAAACAGACTAAAGACTTGTCTAGGATGTATTTTGTTCCTGCGACTTATCCTAATGCTCACAACTTTATTTTCACTAATATCGGTGAGTATATTGATCCTAAACTATTAATGAGCAAACACGAGTATACCGAAAAAGCAATAATCGGTAACTCGTTCTTTGATA
>Ga0129327_10001227_pt1 | contig 15283 bp, 22 predicted proteins | sample CPBDNA_6_FD_111799 | JGI IMG/M metagenome (GOLD analysis project Ga0129327, IMG submission 111799) | Freshwater to marine salinity gradient microbial communities from Chesapeake Bay, USA - CPBay_Spr_31_0.8_DNA | ecosystem: Environmental > Aquatic > Marine > Coastal | place: USA: Chesapeake Bay... | reverse complement strand
CTATAGTCACGTCTCTGTCAAATTCTACTGATGTATAACCATCAAAGAAATTAACATTAGCCGCTAAATTGTTAATTGAATTAAGAATTACAGGTGCTTGAGGATCGTTTTGAAAACTTATATAAAGTATATTAAACTGATCTTCGGCGTCGTACATAGATGCACAACTCTGTACTCCTAACTGATTTATTGTTCTGCCGTTATCTGTTACATCGTCAACATAAAGACCATACGCAATGTTATCGTCTTCTGAGGGAAAAGTAGCAGACACTTCAATGATTGGTGTCTGTAATTTTGCAACATCTCTTAAGTATGTTACTACTTTTGTTTTGTCAACTAAAGGTAAATTAGATAATGACACTTAGAACCATCTCCTATTATTGTTAAAAAAGTCTGGATCTGCGACCCAATTTTCTTCTAACTTAGTTGTTGGTCCATCAGGGGCATCCTGATTTAAATCATAAAAATTCATTAACTGTAGGGCTTTCTCTTGTTCTTTCTCGTATCTTTCTAAAGCATGACCAAAGTTAGCGGCGTCAACAGAGTTAACGTTACTAGTATCAGAAACAATACTTTCATAGAAGATTTTAGTCGCCATAAAAGTATCGAGTCTGATTAATGTTTGATCATTCTTAATTAAAAGATTTGGATTGAATGCTGAGATCATTTGACCGTTAGGTAAATTAGAGTATAGTGAAGCACCTGTCACAGTATCGCAGTATTGCGGCCACCAGCCGAACTCTAGCCAATACAATATTTCTTGTGATCCTACATTAAAGTAAGTGTCCCAATCAACTTGCATTTGAGAGGCTCTGCGTTCAGCAGAAGGGTCGTAGAAGATTATATCTGCTACTGTTGCATCTGAGATTCTTTGAAAAGGTACTGACATTATATTATTCCTATACTAATAAATTAATTAACCTTGAGCAATACTAATTGCACCACCACGTCTTACGTCGGCAATACCTGCACCCATATAAGCAAGACCTGTTAACCACATTTGTAGTCCACCTGGTTTCTCGCCCATTTTCACTTGTAATCCTTCTTTGATTACTGTGAAGATACAAGTTTCATGGAAGTAAGCACCAACTTTAACGTTTACAGCAATGTTGTTAACGTTACGTTGCGCCGCACCTGTTTGTGTAAGCAAGAAGTTACTAAAGATAACTCTACAACCATATAGGTTAGTTAGTGTACCTGTAGCAAGTAATTCTTCACCTAGTGAAGTAATTGCTGATCCACCTGAGTTAGCAACAGTAGTTACTGCTCCACCTGATAGTTCTGATAATGCTCTAAGCATTGAAGAACCAACAACTCCGTCGTCACCATCTGAGTCCATGACTATGATTGGTGTTCCTGGAAGTTTAGCAACAACATAGTTTTGCTTGATTTTTTGTACTATCCCTAAAACAGTGTTATCTGCGAAAGCACTTGGGTTAGTAATTGCAACACCTTGAGGTCCAAGTTCCATAGAACCTAATGATGTAATTACTGGGAAGCCATCAGCTCCTGTAGTAGTTACGTTACCTGTGTTAGCAGCCGCTGCCTGAGCAGTGTCACCAAACGTTAAGAAAGAAGCCGCGACTCTTTGGTCTACTTTTTCTCCGTATGATCCACCTAACTCTTCACCGATTGTTGCCGCTAATTCAAATGATGTAGTCCATGAATAGAACACGTCAAATGCAGTAGCCGCTACTGCTGGAGTTGCTGTGATTGAACCCTGCGTTAATGCTGGATTTTGCTCGACTGCCGCTGGTGCAACACCGAAACCGAATCCACCTGCTCCAGTACCTGGGGTATTGGATGGGTCATAGTCCTGATATGTGATAGCCGCAAAGTTTGGTACTAAGTATGTATCACCCTGATTTGGAGTAACAACTCTTGTATAATCTACAAGACCTTGTGACTCATGCATTGCTTCCAATGCAAAGTTTGCTATTGCGGTAGTGAAACCAAATGCTTCACCGTTTGCTCCGCCTAATACGTATGCCATGATTAATCTCCTTTAAAAATATTATATTGGCTTAAACAAATTAGTTCCTTTTAGGACTAGAATCAGAGATTGCTACATTCAGACCTTTTAGACCTACTCCACGTCCTAGACCATTGCGTGTTTTCCATTGCTTAAAAGCGGCTGGATCTTTGCTATAGTCAGGAATGGCATCTAAATCACTTCCTGCAAACTTACTCTGTCCTGGTCTTAATCCAGAACCAGATTGAGTTGATGATGTTTGCTTGAGTAACTTTGGGTTACCTGTTGCAACTTCATTAACTAAATCTTTTAACGTAAGTGGTTCGCCGTCTTGTCCGTATCGTTCTTGACCTTTCTGATTTACAATACTATAAGTGTTGTCTTCATTCCATTGAATATTAGACTTAACTTTTTGCATCGCATATTCTGAAAGTTCAGAATCAAAACGATCACCCATTGATTGCATAATATCTGTTTCTAATTCTTTGCCTCTAAGTGCTGATTCTTTTTGATTCAACTCTGTGCGTAGTTTTTGAAACTGATCTTGCAAGTCATTATTAGAAACAGAACGATTCTGTTGCTCGGGTTGACGTTGCTCCACTGGCTGTACGTTGCCACCGACTTGAGATTGTGCAGTTTTACTTTGTGTTATAAATTGCACTGCATCTTCGACTGAACCTAAGTTCTGTCCTGATGCTTTACTCAATGCATTTAAAATACCTTGAGTTTGCGATTTACGTATAGCACTAGGGTTAACTGTACTTGTACTCTCATTTGAAGATTGTGAAGGTTCAACACTATTGTTGTCACTCACTACTACTTCTTCTTGTAGGGCTTGTTCGTTGCCACCGATATTTTCATCAATCATTAAATTCTCCTATTTTACGTAATAAACGATTCGATTGTTATTCTATTTAACGTCCTGTATTTTGTCCGTTAAGTTGTACAGCAATTGCCTGCTGTGTTGCGTATGATGGTCCAGTGTTTTCTATTGCTACTGGTCTCCCAGGGCCACTAGTATCATACTCATCTAATTCGTAACTACCATCACTTTCTCCCTCATAATCATCATTATATTCAGGAATCTGTGATTGTAAATCACGGCTTAAAACTCTTTCATTGTCAGCAGTCATTAGATCACGCATAGCAGGATCTTCGACTGTTTCAATAAATGCTTGTTCATATTGAGCAATAGATTCATCAGGTGCTAAAATAGCAATGATGTCTTTTGTAATTAAATCAGTAACCATTGAGTTATCTGGTACTAATGCTTTTGCTTCTTTATAAACAGCAATTCTGTAATTTGTGTCATGTGCATCATAGTCAGTTGCATAGATAACTTCTCCAGCCCAACGCATGTTCATAAAACGTGCGGCGTATGTAAAGATTTGTTCTTCTGCAACTTCCATAAGTCTTGCTTTTGCTTTAGCAACTCTATGTAATTGTTTGCGTTCTTCAATGATTGCAATACCTGATTGCACATTATGACGTGACATTCTTAATCCACCTAAGCCTGTCAAGTTTTCTATTTGATCTAAAACTTCTTTTTGTTTTTCCATTGTCTTAGTTACATCGCCAGTATCTACAGGGATAGTCTCTAACTGACCCTGCATTGCTCTAACAATTGATCCTGCTTGTGCAGGAACACTAACACCTTTGTCTGCTCTGATTAAAGTCTTAGCAAACTGTATAGATGTATAAGCATCACATTCTAGTTTGTAATACTCACGCATTGCATCTGATGCACTATCGATATCTGAGATACCGTAGTCAATTGATCTAGGATCTTGTTTAGCATATGCCATAAAGCCTGGGATACCCATACCTGCTGGGTACGTTCCTTCGTCTATGATTTCTGCTTCTTCATCTTCTTGTGCTGTTTTTTTAACTTTGTAACTGATCCAATAAGAAGGATAGTCTTCTGTGCCTAAGTGATAACACTTTAAGTAGTAACACTCATCGTCTTCGTTCTCTAATACTTTAACATATTTAAGACAAGGTCTTCCCCCATAGATGTCATATTCCCAGTCCCATACTGATATAGGATTAAGAGCAACAACATATGGTCTGCCTAAGTTGCCTTCACTTTCTTTAGGCATGTCAACAAAGACCCAGCATTGTCCGTAGATAGAAGTCAAGTCACCTACATTTTCCATAAATGCATTCATTGATCTGTTTTGTAAATCTGCATCTAACAACATAAGTTGAGACCATTCTATATTGTCTGGATTGATTGCTACACCTGCAGGTGTTGCAAATTTAAGATCACGTTTTATGCCTGGCTCAAATACTACGTCATTAATCGTATCAACGATGTAACGACAAATAGGTTGTGCAACTGTGTTTTCGATTAAGTCTAAGTATAGATTTGAATCTTCTGATGGACGCTTTTTACGTACATGTCTTTTAAATTGTAGTCCACCTAAATAAGCAACTTGATAACTCAACATCTGAGGTAACATAGCGGCATATAGAGGACTTTGTCTGAGAAGGTCTTGTGACTTCATATATGATTCCTACGAATATATTATTTATAGTAATAACTAAGTATTTATATTTTATTGTGTCTTTTTATATTTACAGTTATCGTTGTGCCATCTTTTGATTAGACTGGGTATTGTGACCATGTCACAATGATCGCACTTTACTCTACTTTTACTACCGTAATGATTGTGTCTATTCTTGTCAATCATGTCGTGTATATTTTCTTTGTGCGTGCCTAACCACAAATGTTCTGGGTTGCAACATCTTCTATTGTCACATGTATGCAATACACACATATTGTTTGGTATCTCTCCTTTGTGTACTTCATAAGATACTCTATGTGTTGTTCTCATACCATTGTAATCAGTATCTCTAATCATACCGTAACCGATATTATTTACTGCACCTTGATATTCCCAACAATCTGTAACTTCGTTATGTTTACACTTACTGTATAAACGTTCTTCTATTGGTGTTCTTTCGTATCCTGTTCTAGCCATTTTTATTCCTCTCGTTTTTTTAGTTCTAGTTCACGTAACTTTTCAATTTTGTCAATCATCGTGTCTAGTTTTTTTGTTAATTTATTCGTGCCCTTCATTCGTGTATATTCATATACAAGAGCAGTCAATTGTTTTTTATAGTGTGAGTATGTGTGAGTATGTTTGTGAATTTGATTAGGTAGTGACAAATCAAAAAGAATTTTACTATAACGTGTCATCTTTTGTTCTAAGTCTGGAAGACTGTCTAAGTCGTTATACTGCGTGTCAAATTCACTCATATTGTATTTATACTTAAACTTTTTTTATGTAATTAAAGTATAGACTACCAGATAACATGATCTATATCTTCGTCACGTTTACCCATGATTTCTTCCCATGTAGGTCCACCTGGGTATAAAGGACTATAAGGCTCATGTTCTGCTCCCGGTCTCATACGTCTATGCATACGAGGATCATTACCTACGTAATCTGCACCTGCCCAACTGTCATGTTGTATAGGAAACAAATGATGTATACCATATCTAAGAGAATCGCCTAAGCCATCTATATGTGCATATTTGCTATCTGTATACTTTGTTAATTTTTTACGTGTACCATCTGTAAAATGATATGACTGTAATGATTCTATAAGTTGTACATCATATGGACTTACAACTAAACCACCTCTGTTTATAAAAGCATTACTAGAGTTATCTGTATCTGAGATCAAAGGGTTGCTACGTTTACTGTTAATAATAGTAAAGCCATACTTCTCAAGTATAACTCTGTCAGTTACACCAAACGTAGATGTTGTATCTCTGTTTGTTTGTGCACCTGACATATCGATTACAGAATAGATTCTACGTCTAGGGTAATCTTCTCTAATCTGTTGTGCTAATTGTTCTGTACCACAATCTTTGATAGCATAAGATTTAAGTATCTCCATAGTACCACTGTTACTATTAGGTTGTGTTACTTGTGCAACTACAGCACACATAACACGTTTGTTAAAGTCATGGAACGTATAGATATCTCCTAATCTATCGAACACATCTCTACTGTGCTTTGCTCTGTTAAATGTATAAAAGAACTGATCAGTAACTGACTCCCAACTACACATATAATCTTGTTCAAATTTAAGAGGACTAATAATTCGTTTTTGTTCTTCGATAAAGTCTAAGTTACCACTACGCATTTGTTTATAATTAAAATGTCTGACAATATATTTGTCTGGGTTGTTTTCTGCTAAGTTAAACAAATCAAAGAGGGGACCATTACCGTTGGGTGTAGATATAACAATCAATCTACCTTGTGTGTCTGGGCTACCTACTCTAGGTCTAAGTCTGTTTGTTATCTCTTGTAAAGTTTCTTGTGAGTAAAGTGATGCTTCATCTGCTACCCACATACCTACGTTTAGACCTCTTAGATTTTCTTTCATCTCAGCAGACTTACATCTTATAAAAACACCATTTGGGAACTTGATTGTGAGTTCTGAGTTGTTAATGTCTTTACCATCACGGAGTCCAAAGTTATCCATGCAACTTTGTTTTAACGGTTCCCAAATAAGTGATTTGATCATAGACCCTGTAGGGGCACTATAAATTATATCTTTACCTTTATGATATCTTTCATCTGTTGCAAATAAAGGCAATGCAACAGCCGCTAGAAATGTTTTACCACTACCTACGGGTACAATGTCTATGCAATGTTTGTCTGTCTCAAGCCAGTCTTGCATAATAGTTGCTTGTTCACCAAACAACTCATATTCGATATTCTTAGGTTTCATTGATTGCTTTAGAATCAATTACTTGTAGTTTAGGTTGTTCAAAATCAGGTAACTCACGTTGCGTAAACTTAAAGTTGTTTACTAGTGATTGACCCATACTATGAACATCTAGTTCATGTTTGTCTGCAACTACTTTTGATAATATCATTTTTTCGTATGCTATACGTGCTGTAAAATCACCTGCGATTATACTAGCATGATATCCTTCTGCTAATAACTGTTCAAAGGGTTTGCCTAACTGTGTACTAATCTGTAATAAAATCTTTTCTCCAGTGATCTTATTAACACTGCCTTTGGGTCTGCCAGAACCTGGCTGTCTTCCCCCTTTAACTGGTTTCTTTTTTGCTGTCATCATTTGTCTCCATCATTAACAATTTAACTTTACGATCAAAAATTTGTTCTACTAATAACGGTAGTTTCTTTTTCTTTGACTTTGCTAAAAGTTGTTGTTCTATAGTTTTAACTTCTATTGGGTCTTCTATACGTGCTAACGCCATTACAAAATGTTTGTAACAAGGTTCGCAACATAAATGTCCTACAAGTGTTTTCCATGTAGTACCCATCTTTTTTTCTATTGGTGTGATTTCGATTTCTGTCATAATCTACCCTCATAGTTTCTAAGTAATTCACCACAGAGTGATGAGTTAATTAATTTGTTTTTTATTCTGTTTATTGTGTGTTTGTTCTTTTGTAAATCATATCCTTCAAACTCTTGTTCATTAAGATAATTGTAATACACAATTAATTGATTAGATGCTAAGTCTGATAAGTCAACTTGATCAATCATTCTTTACACTTTTAGCCCATGCTAATGCTCTAGGGCCTCCCCATAGATATGTTGCTAAGATTTGTTTACTATCTTCTATTGTTCTACCCTTTGCTCTTGCTTCTTTGTAAACTTTGTCAGTACGACTCAAATAACTAATCATTCTGTTAATCGTTTGTCTACTCACATTAGCACCTCTTGCTAAGTCTCTTGCTCTAGCAAGACCAACACTTGTCCCAGCACGATTGCTGGGTGCAAGAGTTTCTCTTACATCTAAAGCACGTTGAGCGGCTTTACGAACATAGTCTGGTGGTACGGGCATGTTATCTCCCCTTTGGTTTAGGTCTAGGCTTTGGCTTAGGCTTTGGTCTGTATGTTGCCATATCATTCTCCTCTTTTAGTGAATCGTAATCTATGCCTCCAAAGATACGATCCCAGTTGCTTCTATATAATTCATCGTTGGGCGATCTAGGCTTATCGCCCTTTCCCCCATGCCATTGATCAGACATACACTTTTTCGTAGTCTGATTCTAAATCTTCAGGGTCTAAGCCATCAAATAATTCTTTTGTTTTCTTACACTTATATTTAAGTGTACCATAGACTGACATCAACTTCTGATTGTCATTGCTCCACTTGTCTCGCATTATCTCATACTGTTCTGTCCCAAGTATCAGTTTTAATTGTGTTTCACAATCTCCCACACTCATGTTAGTGTCAAACTCTCCAGACTCTAACGTCCACATAAAGTCCATACACTTATCTAATTGTATAGGATGCATATACAAAGATAGTTCAGTCACCATGCGATTCATTATCTTGTGAACTTCTTGGTTACGCCATGGTCGATCAGTGATACCCATCAATTTTTTCTGTGCATGTTTACTCATTTTCTTTAGCCTCACTAGACTTTGCTTTATCGTTAGCAATCTCAGTCTCTAACTCATGTTCTGTTAACAACGATCTTAGAAAGTTAACTACGGCTGTCATCGATAGTATAGTAAAATCTACACCCCTACGTTCATCATCGTTTAGTTCACTGACATCTATTAGTTTTGCTTCGTCTAAATGTTGCATAGTCTGTACTAACAATGGCTGTATTGTTACCCATGTTATCCCGTCAGGGGCAGTATGCATCATATATCGTTTTACAGATTGTTGTGGTTGATCTTTCTTTTTACTTTTTTTCATTTATTCTCCTATGTTAAATTATTGTTTGGTAAAATTTATGGCTAGAATTTTTTTAAGGTTGTCTATAATTCGTTGGCGTAATCTGAGTAATGGTACCCGGATTAAAAATGGGTTAATTTTTACCATCGTGTAAGCCTGGAGCCTCTTTCTTAGATTGATATTGCTTCCCATTATTATTTCTTAGCCTTGTTAGACTTTCGGTACCCTTGTTGTTCTATGGCATACCCTTGCCTCTCAGCATCTGCTCTATTCTTATACATCTTACCCGAAGTTCCCCACTGATAAAACGTTTCTCCATTTACTGTTACTCTACGTACTGGCATAATCTTTTCTCCGTTAACTTTGTATTGTCTTAGCATAACCACCATACTTGCTGTTAAACCACCTGTAACAGCCCTCACGTGCTTTTAATTGTTTCTTAGTATCTTTGCATGTCTTTACATGTTCTCGCAGTAGACGAGGATTGAGGCGTCTTAACGAACAGTGTGGGCAATAGTACCCAAATAGTTTCCATTCGTTAGTTAACTTAAGGTACTTGTAGCCTAAAACAATCATTGGGTCATTGTAGTCTGCATCTTTAGGTTGCTTTAATAGTTGTGGCATGTTATAATGTATTAGCAAGTTCTTGAACCAAACGCATTGCTTCTTGGTTACGAGCCGTCTTGGCTTGTCTTTTGTCTTCCCAGGCTTGTCTTATCTTCTCACAATGTTCTTTACTGTTTTTCTTACCTAACTTAGCCTCACGCATCTTTTGGCGTGTTTCAGCACTTTTGGGCTTATTCTTAAAATGTTTGCGATTATTCTCCACAGTCTTGGCGTATGCTTCGGGACTATGGGGACCAGTACCCCTCATCCATGGGCTGGGTGGTGTGGCGTCTACGTCAAATCTGCGTATAATTTTTTTGCCAGTCTCTGGGCAAAACATGTACCAACGTGTATGTTGCATGGTTATCCTAAAATAATGGTTAGTTTTGGTTAAACTTTATTATATTTATATTATTTTTTAAGATTTTAAAAAAAGAATGTATATACATATACATTCGTGCCAGGATAGCACTTATATGCCTCAGATCTCCTCTAGTCGTTCCTTAGAGTGTTTGTTGACTATTCGTTGTCATTGTATTCGTTGTACAATATCTTCTGCATAACCTCTATGCTTTGTTCTGTAGCCTTTCTTTCTTCTTGTGTAGATGCGATGTTTGGTATCATTACACTGCCTACTATTTTTATTCTGCCTGATGTAACATCATCTGCAAATACAATATCTTTATGTTTCACTCTGTAATACCTCTAATTGTTTATATTCTCGTCTCATGTGTTGTTTATGTTCGTACTCAATGTTATCTGCTAATAGTTTGTTATACCAAGCAGTATTCTGTTCTTCTTCTAATACAAGTTCTGATGAAATAGATCCTAATAGATACCTTAAGTCTTCTTTTACTTTTATAAGCAGAGGACTCTTTGTATAAACTCCGTCATGTACTCTTGTAATAATATTATCTTTATCTATAAGTTTGCATACTTCATCCATAATGAATGTTTCTGTCTTCATAAACAAATAACACATGATCTTGTTTACAGGTAAGTCTAACTTATCTTTGTAATATGCTGTAATAATATCAGTCAATTGTTTTTGTTCTTTAATAAACTCTTTCATCCAAGGATCATTCAGTACTCGTCTACGATCTTCAGGGTTCATTATGATTTGATTGATTGCTGGATAACGTGTCATGCCATTCTCGTTCTTCCAACTACCATTACTTGTAGACGCACCGAAGCCTATAGCACTTATTGTTTCTTTGATAAGTTTCTCGCCGTCATTATACTTGTGTATAAGTTTACCTAAGTCTTGTCTGATCTGATGCTTACGATCTAAGTATTCTTTTGTATATGTATAAGCACCGGTGAAGTCTATGTTTAGTTCATCATATATAGATTTTGCTAGGAGTAATCTGATTGCAAACGCGGCTGCCTTTAAGTCATACTGTGTTGCATCACCTATACACGCACTTCTAAGTGCTGTGCTTGTTGAATGCAATGACAAACCCTTAAAGTACATTCTGCCATACTCACTGGGACTATAGATTTGTGGTAACACGTAATCATTGTAATGACTATAAAAATGCTTTGCGATAATCTTAATCTTCTTTGCTAGTCTTAGATTCTTTTTCCAGGTAGACGATCTGTTATCGTTAGGTTTATACTCTATATCATGTTGTGTTTGTGTAATATAGTTCTGTAATGACTTGATATCTATTACGACAGGTTCGCAATCGTTTAGTTCGACATTGCCATAGTATTGTTCTACAATGATATCATCTTCTAAATCGATTAAGAAGTCGATTTCTTTTTGATCTAATCTGACCCTTGATAACTTCTGTGTAATGTTATTACCTGTTTCTACTGTATAAACATATGGACAGCCTTCTCCAAACTCTTTCCATACATAATAACGTTGCTTTTTGTAGTTAAACTCACCGCACTCGTTAAATGCTTTTGACTTAGGGAAATGAGCAATATCTTGTTCACTAGACTTTGCTATGTACTTCTTACAGGTATTTCTGTACTTCTCAAAGTATTTGATTACTTTCTTATCTTGCATGTCTGGGAACTTCTCAACGAATCTCCTTAAGATTGTATCCTCACTCACACTCACATTCATATCATACGCCTCCCATTAAGTTTCAATCTATCACTCTATACTAATATAGTACCGTGACTTTTTCAAGTCTTTTGGAAAAATCTTCCGTGACTTTCTCTGAAAGCCTTATGTTTACTGGCTTAAACATTCCGTGACTTTTCTTCCGTGACTTTTGCAATCCAAGCATTTTGAGCAGTTTTATCGATGTCAAGTATGTACTCAAAAGCACCAGTAGAGTACCATTCTTTAGGTGTTATGTTGTACACATCTTTGACTGTCTGTACCATATCTTTCTTGTTGACTTTAAAATAGTATTGTGAGTCAAAACTATCTGACCAAATCTGATCGTCTAACACGACTACAGGCATGTGTGCGATTGTTTCCTGAAAAGCAAACGAATAACATTCTACTTTGCTCGGCATAAAACACATACGAGACGATGTAATAAAATCTACTTTCTCTTGACCAGTAATGTCTACTCTTATGTCATAATCAGTGATGCCCATTTCTTCAAATTTCTTTTTAAACGTTCTTGCACTTGTTTGGGTAGTCATAACTCTTGCAGGTAAGCCTGTTGCTTTTATAACTTTTAAAAAGTGTTTGTATCGTTTGTGTAAACTTGTAGCACCGATAAACAAAACACCCTCACGTTCATGTGTGCTTTTAACTAACAAATTTCTGTCACTTAAAGGCATCGGTATAACTTCAACGTTGTCTATACCCTGACTTGCTGGTGCAATTGGATCGTTTAGTAATCGTTTGTTTCTTTCACATTGCGTTGCTACAGTTATATTGTCATATGACAAGAACTGATTATAAAACGTGTGATATACAGGTAAAAAACTGTCTGTTATGTTAATCTCAGAAAATACTTGCTTATATAAGTGTGTATACAAATAAACAGGACATTTAGTGTCAAGTGTAGCAATTGCCGCCATTGCTTCTTGTGTATGTACCACAACAAAGTCATAATCTACAATACGTGAACGTTCAACAAAGATTTTTTGAAAATTAATGATTTTTTGATAGTTTACACCTTCTTTGTTAAACTGACTTTGTTCGATTGCGTTATCTTCATACTTTAATGGCTCGGTATTGTAAAAGAAATTGATCTGAGGGGGTAAAAGTATGTCTTCTACAAACGTCCTAGTAGAGCCTCTAATCGACTTATCAGCAATAATGTCGATAATAGTATCATGTTGACTTAAAAGTTCGCAGAACGACTTTGTAAGACTTCCTATGCCCCCTGCAGGCTTTAGATGTTGACTGCTAATAACAAATGCTACTCTTTTCATTCTATCATCTCTAAAATATCAGTTAATTCGTCTATGTTAGCAAAAACACCGTCTGGTTGCCACGATGAACATACATGATAGTTTTCTGCGATTGTTTTACGTGATCCGTAAGGGTTGTTGTACTTGTTCATTCTGAGCCTGACACATTCTCTGCTTACACCGAGATATCTGCCCCATTCTGCTAATGATTTACCCTGAAATAATCTTACATTGTTTGCTGGCATTATACTTTCTCCTTTTTAATTAATTTGTTATCTTCAAAAGTATAACCTATCTTTTTAGCAGATTTTTGCATTACATCAATTAAGTTCTCATGGGTGTAATCCATATCATGACCGTAATATTCAACAATTTGTATTCTTAAATGATTAACAGTAATAAGTTTTTGACTCCAATTGACTAAATCACATAACCTAAAAAAGATAGTATCTTTTTTCTGTTTGTTAAGTTTCATAATATTGTCTCCCGTTTTTATATTATGTACATAGTATACTTTATTTATACTTTGAAGTCAAGCCTTTATAAAAAATAATTTACCCACAAAAAAGGGCTAGTATAGTGAGGATAACTAGCCCTGAGAACGAGTGCCCGAATCGTGCGTGTTCGGCGCCGACACTCTGCAAACGAGAAGCAGACTAAGCATAAGGTTTTACTCAGTGGATACCTACCTTAGGCACAGAATCTGTTCGTGTGTGAGTTGTATTTATGTGTGTTTATTGCGTAACAAGAAAAAAGACTCTATGTAAGTGAGAACCAACAAACTTACATAGAGTTACTAGTACTCTTAGAAAGTAACGGGAAGTAAACTTTGCTAAGATAAAGTGAGTGATTGATTAAAAAAACAATCTAGTTTACGGATTGGGGAATTTACACGTATGGCTAACGTTCAATCACTCAATACTATTTAGTCTGTTAGTGTATACCGAGAAGTTTTTCTATGCCCATCATACCGCCCATTCCAAAGACAATTCCTGCTCCTACAAGCATGTATCGCCAGTTTTCTAACTTGACAATACGTGTAAACATTTCGTTATGTTGTCTGTTGTTTTCGACTTGATGTTCTCGCATCATTTGTTGCGTAGATCGTATGCCTTCGTCAACTTTCTCTGATAAGTTTCTTAGTTCTACTTGTAACACTGCTATATCCGTTTCGTATCTAAGAACAGGTTCTGCTTGTATACTCATTAGCCCATACGCCAATCAGATCCAGTCCAGAAGACAGGCATAGTATTACTACCACCACCAGCAGAAACAACTGTACCAAATGTATTGTATGCAGGTCCGTCTGTAATAACAGCACGTTCTCCTTGTACAGGAGATGCAGGTAGATTTGCAAATAAATCTGCAATCTGTCTAATACGTCCTGCTACAAAACTAGCAGTTGTATTGTCCATCTGTAAATTACCATGTACAGTAACAAACTCTGTATCTAAATCAATCTTATCTAGTGAGTTAGGTCCATTTGCTGGTCTTGCAGTAGAAATTGTAGTTGTTATAGCAAGATTACCTAAGCCATCGTTTGCTTGTACTGTAGAAGTCTCTCCACCAGCATATGCTAATGTATAACCTGCCGCAGAGTAAGCCTGATTTCTTTCACTTTTAACTATATCACCTGCAGTAACTGCTGTTGGTGCTGATCTTGTACCTCTTGCTCTGTAGTAATTGATAGGATCAATAAATCCAGCAGAATTATATGTACTGAAAGACATCGGTGTAAAACCACCAGACATATTTTCTGTATAGATATCTAAGATTGAATTTTGTAACTGAAGTTTCCCTACATCAGAACTTGATGCTGTACCTTCAAGTATAACTGATGGATTGCTTCCAGGTATAAATTGAAATGATGAATTACCATCTAATGTACCACCATTGTTAAACTGAATTGTATCGTTAAATCCACCTGGTGTTGCTGTTGCACTAACGTTAGATAAACCACCACCGTCTCCAGTAAAGAGACCTGTAGTTGCAGTAAATGCGTTTGCAGTAATTAATCCATCAGAGAATGCTATTGGATTCTTTGGATTTGGGTTGTACGCCATCGCACTGTTATTAAATGTAACGTCACCATTACCAAAGAACGTATGATTGTATCTGTCAAAATCTGCTGACGTAACTTGAACTTGTACACCAGTTGGTACAATTGCATTTGGATCGCCAACAAAGCCAGCATCTACTTTACCTGCTATACCTGAAGAATAACTTTGGAAAGATGATCCTACATTACCAACACCATTAGATGACATATAGAAATGTATGGCTGCCTCATCACCTGCTTGTACACCTAAAGGTGCATCTCCATCACCACGTTGTCTAAAGACTTCTAAAGAACGATTCTGATATTGATATTGTTGTAGTGAGGCTGTTTGATATTCACTAGCCGTTGTTTGTAAGTTAGATCCTGTTTTTAAACATAGATCACCATCAAGTTCTAAACTTGTATGTGTAAGAGTTGATGTTGCCGCACGATTTGACGTAGACGCCGCCGCTGACAAAGTAATTGCACCTTGTACAAATGGGTCAGTGTTTGTATTACCAATCGCACTCTTGTCATCAAAAGTTACTTTAGGACCCTGAGCAGTTTGTCCTGCGGCTGTATTTGCATACATAACTTGACTGAACTGACCTGTACCTGCATAATTGTCTGTAACAATTGCAGTGTTTAAACTAG
>Ga0129327_10001221_pt1 | contig 15330 bp, 9 predicted proteins | sample CPBDNA_6_FD_111799 | JGI IMG/M metagenome (GOLD analysis project Ga0129327, IMG submission 111799) | Freshwater to marine salinity gradient microbial communities from Chesapeake Bay, USA - CPBay_Spr_31_0.8_DNA | ecosystem: Environmental > Aquatic > Marine > Coastal | place: USA: Chesapeake Bay... | reverse complement strand
TTGTAATCATCTAATAGCAGATTGTATTGTATGCTATTTCTCGTTTTTATGGATCTCCAGTGCAACCAAAAGACTGATAATGTTATTTGTAATATACATGTGTGTGAGCAGAACAAAAAAGTATAAAAAAATAATAAAATTGTGAGACAAATTCATGGTTTCCTTTTAGTGAAGATAAGTCTATATACAATTAAAATATTTTTTTAACGGTTCTCCAAAAGTAAACACATTGGAAAATTATTGCATATAACAAGAGAGAGAGAAATACATACAAAGATCGACCATAAGAGCGAACAAAATATTATTATGGGGAAATTTACCATAATAGAAAATATTTGTATGTTGTTGTTTATTTTTCATGTTTCAATTTGCCTCTTTCAGAAAACAAAATGAGTAAAATAATCTTATTATTTGTTGTGCTAACAGGGACAGTGGCTAAGCCACCCAATATAAAAATTGAAAAGTCCGAAAATGAGCCAGAAAGTATTGAAACAGAAAGTTCTTTCAAAACGTCCCGTCTAAATCCATTAGTCCAGGTAGAATCTGATAGGGTTTACAAAGATGTAAAAATTCAGAGGGTTTATATGAAAATAAACAGACCGGATCTAGATATGGAGAAATGGGTTGAAAAACAAACAGCAATAAATCTCTATAGTCAGTCTATTAAGGATGGATCGTCAGATTTAACAAATAACCTGGGAATTTTAAATGATAAAATAAACGTCTTGGAAGTATATACAGATTTTCCGGAAATCTTAACTTCAAAACTAGCGGACCCAGGAATCTGTACGGTTACAATAGATTTTAACTCAGAAAACGCTCAAAATAATTTATGGGTAAGGTTTTCATACATTTTCAAAGGGTTGCCAAGTCCGACGGACGCAACAAAGAAAATAAATGCTCCTGCGACACTTAGTACAAATATGCATATTTTAGAATTGGCAATTAATCAAATTGATAACTTCCATCGCGTTAGATACAGCGAATACGAAGCTTTGGTTAATTTAAAAGAAAGAAAGTTTACACCTTTCTTGTCTTACAACTTTTTCTCAAATTTTGACTCAACAGAATGTACCCAGAATAAGAAAACAATTCTTGAACCAAGAATTTTATTTTGCGGTTTCCATGGGAAATCATATGGGTGTATAATGGAAGTACTAAGTCTTTCGAACCCTGCACCGGTACAAATTTACAAGGTGCTCCCGATAAATGGAAAGAAATACGAGCATGATTACATTTATCAGCTCGAGAATGATTTTTATATTAATAAATGCAAACAAACTCTGTCATCAGACTGCATGGTTATAATAGACAATAACGAATGCCTATCAGGATTAAGGGGTGGTAATATGCAAACAATTGCAAATTATTGCAAAATGAAAGATACAATAGATATAAAAATGATAGACCCTATACCTTCAGGAGTTGTTTTAAATTCTAAACTATTTAGAAGCAAAGATATAAGTAACCCAAGCAAATTTGCTACCATGGTAGCCAGTTTTTCTGGTGCCGAATTTTGGAACAAAATCGGTACTATAAATTATGGAAAAACGGGAGCAAATTTAATGCAAGTATATCCAAACATAGAGGATACACTTTTAGATATCATTGAGACAAACCCTCTTTTTCTCCTGTATCTATTACTTATAATTCCACTTAGCGGTATAGCGGCGAGTATAGGAATGATAATTAATAAATCAAAACGCAGAGTACAAAGGAAAAGAGCTCTAGTAAGGGCGAACGCAATAAAACTTGTTAAAGTACGAAGGCGCGTACAAAAGGAAATTTGATATTAAAAGTTTTCTTTCCTTCATAGATTGCGCAAAGGCGCTAGTTTATTACAAAGTAGAAACTCAAAAATAATACTAAGACTTGTACTCTATTTGGCTTTGTAAATCTAATTTTCATAGAACTACATTTATTTTGACAGGGTTACAATATAATTATAGAGATGTATTGAGATCATGAAAAAATATCACAGTTATTTACATTGCGAGGTACGATTATAGGTTTTACACTGGTTTCATAACATATATAACACTATATAAAAAAAAATAACAGTAAATTTTTGTACTTTGGTTTAAGCAAAAAGGAAAGAAAAAGAAAATATTAAATCACATGTCCCTTCACTAACTAGCGAACGGAAATGTGTTTCTTTAAAATAACATACATGTTCGTTGTCACTCTTGTAAGTTTTGACAAACGATATCCTTTTAATATAAAAGGAAAACGTTTATTCATTTCAGAAATCGCAAAAATATTTTCCCAAAAGAGAAAATATTTAAAATGTGGGCAACAATGGAAATTTCTTATATAAATATAGATTTAAAGAAATATAGAGGGGCAATGCGAAAATTTAATAAGGTCTTTTCCTGAAAAGAATAACCTTCTATATAGAAATTTTATAGATTTTTTTTTGCAACCCACATAAATGCCCCATTTGACTTCAACGAGTCTATCACTTTTTTTTTATCTATCCTAAAAGACTAGAAAATAAGTATATAATTATTTGGGAATGTACCAGTCCTTCTATATAAATCTGGAATATATATATTTAGGTTTACTTAAACCTTCGGAATTTTCTATATAATCTGGAGTATATATATTAAGGTTTACTTAAACCTTCGGAACTTTCTTTAATATAAATTTGATATATAATAATCGCGGAGCTACGGATGCTCCGCGATTATTTCTGAAATCCGACATGATGTTATTTTTTTGTTTTGGTAGAAAAAAAGTTTCTTTTTCTCCCAAAACGAGTGCCCGGCAAGCGACAGATGCTCACCGGACAACTCGAATTGGGAAAAGAAAGAAAAAGAAGGAAAAAAATGTAATAAAAAAAAAATATTTGAAATTTACAAAAAAAAATATAACCATCCTTCTACCATAGCGGAGGCCCCAGAGACATTCTGTAGATGGAGTAGATAGGTAGTGGGCTCTGGGGCTAAAAATCCGCCGCAATGGCCTGACCGGCCATTATGACTACATGCTCATCCCAATCTAGCACAAGAAAAAGGATTCCGTGACTAGAAAGGGAGAGGTAATCATGATGACCGATCATTTATTTGCGGCGGATTTCCTCCGCAATGATCTCCTAACGGGCGGTGCAGCACGAGGGGAGTCGACAGGTATGGCCATGCGGAACGAGCCAGAAGAAGCAGGAGTCTGAGCAGCGGACGACTGGACTACGCCGAGGACTATATCCCCGGGTGCCAACACCAGTGGCTGTGGTGCTGGCGGGGGATAGCGCGAGGCAGTAAGGTGCATCCCAGCAGCTCGGAGTGCGTCGTTCTCTGAAAAGATAACACATATTTATATGACTTGTTTTCTTTTAGATTATGTAAATTATAATTTTTTTTTTTATTATTCCAAATTTCAGATGGAGACAGAGTCTGAAAGAACAAAAATTCCCGAACAAATGGCCGAAAAGAGGCGCATGGGAATGTAACGTATGACGTTTCAGACAAATTTTAGAGCTGACCGAACAGGACGCAGTGCATAATATTATATTTTTCTAACTTTTAGGACCCCGACAAAAATTTTTATATATAAAAATTCTAAAATGAATTTACAAATAAAAATTATCCGATAAGAGACGAGAGCTACGTTTATTAATTGTTCATTCAGGAAATTTATGGATAAAACTGAACCAGAGGCGGACGAATTGTGTAAATTCAAAGGAATTTCAAAAGAACACAAAAAGAATAATAATTTCCAAAATAATAGGATCCGAAAAGAGCGATTTCTAATTATTTTGTTTTATTCAGGTCTACCAACAAAAATCAGTTTAATAAATTCTAAATTTCAGAGTCACGGAACGGGACTATATTTATTTCTATGGCTAAAAATAAATGGTCCGTTATGAGAATCTAAAAATATTTTGTTACTAAAAGGACTTTAAACATTTGAATACTACAAAACGTACCTGGGCAGAGTCGTAGATATGATCTCTCGAGCTGACCAGCCGACCCGCTACCACCGGAAGAACGGGGGAGACCTCGTCCATGCTGACCCGCCAACGGGCCAGGTAGTAGATGACTTGCAGGACGAAATCCGACACCCGTTCCAACAGGCTGACCGGAAACGGACGCTGAGCTAGTCCCGAAACCCGCTCCTACAGGAAGCTGGCCGACAGCTAACGCGGAGCTAGTACCGAAACCCGCTCCAACAGAAAGCTGGTCGACAGCTGACGCGGCCGGAAGTCCGAGACCCGCAGATGACTGGCCGGAGGCTGACGCAGAGATGTTGGCGTCGCGTACAGCAGGGGGCGCGGAAGGCGAATAGCGCCCGTCGTCGGCAGAGACCGGCTCCTCCATGATCATTGAGATCCTGACGTCACCTAGGAAAAATAATTCAATAAATTTTTTTTTTCAGGTTACAAGAAAAATCCCAGGTATTTCCTTAAGAAAATTTTAAAACTTTAAGTCTCAAATATTTAGTTCAACGTCACAAAAGACATTAAAAACACTAGAAAAACTAAAGTTTTCAGTGCGTCTTAAGAAAAATCCGCACAGAAAGATAAGTTTTACAAAAAAACACTTTCATCTAGGCCAAAGGACCGAAATTAAAACATGTACAATAAAAAATTCAATTTCTTATGCGGTAGAAAACAAATTTTAAGACACCAAACTAATTTAACAAAGGTTAAAAGTTTGAATAGCAGCTGTCAAACAAATTGTACATGTAAGACTTTATATTAAAAGTCGACGATTTTATTTCTTTACCGACACAGATATGGTCGAATTCACAAAATAAGAAAAAATCGGCAATATAAGTTTGCATTTACTAAAAGAATCTTGACAAATACTTTTGGTAGAAACATCCGCTATAAAAAAAGGTTTTTCATAGATTTAAAAACGCTTTTTCAGGTCAAGGGACCAAAACCATCCATGTTCCAATTTAATATTCATTTCTTATAGCGGACAAGGATGAATTTAAAAATTTTTTCAACCTCCTGTGGATTTTAAGGAGTGTAAAGTTGAACAAGCAACTTAATTGGGGTCTTAACTTGCTTAACTATTGGTACATGAAGGACTAAAGGGTCAGATTATCCAGTTTTATCTAGTCCAAAGGGAAAGGTCATTTAAAATGGAAATCTACAACTTGCAAAAAAATATAAGGATATAATTTTTTTACCAAAGCAAGAATTTGAGCCGGGCTCAATAAAAAAAAAAGGAGATTTACCTCCACACTGAGGCGGGACTGTGCGGACCCCCTCAGCCCTCGGAACTCCTGAAACAAAAGGATTAAAAATTTCCGAATATTAAATCTTTTTTAATTAAGTATATGGCTGCAACTGTAATTTAGAAAGCGAAATGCTAATAAGGCACATTATTCAGCCAATGGTTCACTGGTTAGTACAAATAGAAATTCACGGTGTAACAAACACCGCTCCATATGTAGTACACCCGCGGGGAATAGCCGCAGGGTCATTGAGAGTACACTAAAGAGGAGAAACCAGGATTTGTCTAAATAATGTAAGAAAACCAAAATAACCAAGAAATATAGGTATAACAGGTAAAAGTATAAAATAGACAACATATGGTTCATGCAAAAGTGCGAATCCGTAGAGACGGAAAGAACATATCAAAAATGTCTTTAAAAATTTTTTCTTACCAGCTGGAGCGATGACCTCGCCATCTCCTTGAGGGGCTCTGAAGGAGCGGGGAGCGTCCACGGGACCACCGCTACCCTCATCCTGGAGACCTAAAATAAAATATAAAGTATATTGTAAATTTTCTGTAGTCCGGTAAAGTTGAAGCGTAATAAGTGTACGCTTTTGAACTTGGTAATTTGAAAATACTTTTGCACTTATATTTCCGCTAACTAATTCTAGGCCTATACAATTAAGATTTAAAACAATGAAACTATAACAGAGAGTATGGCCTCTAGCCTAAAAAGGCTTTAAAAGTTTCACAAAAAAGCAAACAGTTTCACCCTTACCTAGCTCTTCGTCGGCAACCCCGCCTCCTTGATGATCGATGCGGCTGATGTTCAGCGCCTCTCGAAGTAGAACGGAATCTGCGCGGGACAACGCCGACATGTACTCGTCCATGGAGCCTAAAAATATCAAAGGATTTTTTTTTTAACGGTAAAGGGTAAAAACAAAGAAACTGTAAGAAATTAAATAATTTCTTGAAGAAAATTTCCTAAAAACAAATTTGGTGCATAAACAAAGCTTTTCTTTCCATCAGGGTTTTCAGTACTTTTTTTTCACACAGGAAAATTGAAAGAATAAAATACCGATATTCCCAATAAATCTAGGAAAAGGTACTTACTAGAGGGGAAATCCAAATCCCTCCGAGACGTCGATGGAAGGTCCTCTCCGTCTCCGGGGCGAAAAACCTTGGAGTGCAGCTCATCTAGAAAATTATATAATATATACCCCTAATTTTTTGTTTAGGTTTCTAGAAAAGCGTTCAGGTCTGTATCCTGAAACGAAAAGAGAACTAATTGTGATTTTAGAGCGTTCAGGCAGTCTTCAGAATCGGAGAAAACCTCTACTATCCTAAATTAAAGCACGAAGCGGTATAACTGAAAACGCCCACTCATCAACGTCGAACTTCAGAACGAATCACGCTGAGTATATAAAATAAAAATTTACAAGGGTAAATTTATGGAAGGTAAAAGTAATGCAAACCATATTTGTCGCAAATCTGGTTAAAGAAGAATAAAAGTGGTTCGCTTATTTCTTTCTTTACCTCGCCAATTTAGAACAAGCTCTATACCGTGTAATATTCAACAAAAGGATAATTGGTTTGTAAATAAGACAACGATATGTCTGCAGTTTTGATCATTAAATTAATCCGAGAATATTAAAGATAAAGAAAATCGACCAATCTGAATTATAATTTTGCGAAAGCCATTTCAAAATCAGCAACATGTAGATTATACGATAAGCGCAAACAAAGATATCATTACCTGGATACAGTCCGGCCTTCGGGTCATCCGGAGTATGGTACAAGGATACCCGGCCCACCGCCACCGGCAGGCGATCAGAGACGGACAACGGGTCCTTCAACGCGGTCCTGCACCTCCGGGTCAGCGCGTCACTGAAATAAGAATCGTTAATATCAGACAAACATTGCTAACTTTTTCTGAAAAAAATGAAACGACTATAGGAGTTCGAATAAAAGTCATGGTAAAAGTATATTTTTCGTGAATTCAACCGTGTACAGGTTTAATCTAGTAATTTAGTCAAAATCGCAATAAGCGAAGGGCTAGGCAAAACTCAATTCTGCATGAATAACTCAATTTGTTGTAACATTTCTTATACACCATTTACTCACCACAATATGGACCAAGCGCGATGTCCTAATTCGTTCGCACACGAATTGAAGAGGGACAGGAACGCTGCGCTCCCGTTACGGATAACTCTGAACAAATGCGAATAAGAAAAAAGGCGAAAAAATTTCGTTTTCATACAGTATTAGCGAACCGTGACTCATTTTATCGAAATTCATGAAACCTTGTTATTAAATTTTTTTTTCCACGAATATCCAATTCAAATGTTCTTCTGACAAAAGAAACACACAAAAGAGATTCTTTCATAATCCATAGAAGCCATAAAATTTGGTTTATTTAAGAATCCCCATTAAAATGGTAAGATTGGATAGAAAATAAATTAAAACCAAGGCAAAATGGAAAACTAAACTATCATTAAACTGACGAATAAATTTTAAAAGGACCAGAGTAGAGTTAAAATTAGTTTTTTACATGGTCTGCCTTTAAAAATTTAACCGCGCAGAGCTTCACGCTTGAAATAAAAACAACGGAAGCGGCTTCACATTACCTAGATTTTCCCAAAATGATGAAAATGAGCAGTACGGTAACGGTTAACCCACCCAATGCGATACTGAAACATTGAATAGAAAATACACATACGTATTTCCTTTTTTTCTAAAACCATAGGTAAAATGGAAGAATATCAAACAAAAGTTATGGTATCCAAGATTTCTAAAGTGACTTGGAACTCAGAATTCTATATTGAAAAATAAATGTTTTCGCCTATAATTACTAGTTTAAAGGAAAAAATACCGGCACAATAGAATCATAAACCGAAAAAAAAAAAAAAAAAATAACTTACCCGTAATCGGGAATGACGACATGGGGAGCCTCCTCTAGCCGGGTGCTTTCCAGTCTATCAAACGGCGGGCAAACCGACCGCCGACTCCTCTCCTGGTGACTGCGGAGACGGTATAACTCCCGCTTCCGGGCCCATTTCTCGTCGCACAGCCTGCGCTCACGAGCTGCCTCATCCTCCGCCTTTTGATTATATATTTGGTCCGCACTTACATTACGGGACACAAATATAGAATCGGCCGTGTCGTTAAAGAACCTCATGGACTTATTAGAAAGTTCCATGCTGTTCAATAACGACAACGGTTAAAGTCGGATTCAAAGAAAAAAAAACTTGGTAAAGTGATTTGTTTATCTGAAATCAAACATTCTTATAAGTTCACTACAACACTGTTTTAAGTAACAAATTCACTTAAGTACTAAAGAAAGATAAAGAAAAAGAAAGGGACGTCTCCCAATATAATTTTCTTTCTCATCTCACTAAGGAAAAAATTACTTTATAAACGAGTAGTATACTAGAACATATGCGAGCTATGTTAACATAGAACGGAAGCTTAAAATAGACATTTTTATTCACTAATATAACAATGTTAAGCTTCAGTAAATCTCGGTTTTATTGTACCACGTGGGGGGGATTTCATTGAAAATTATTGCGATGTTAACGGGTTGGGGGCCAAAGAAGGTATGCCCACGGAGCTACATCCCCAACCAGCCGGAGCAAGATGACCATAATTTTTTTTAAGCAAAATAAATTGTTTAAAAAAACCCACGAAAAGTTGGCTAATAAACCGAGTTTAAATAATAATCGTATTAAAATACATGAACAAATAAAACTAAAAATTGTTTTATAATAAATTGGCAACCGAATAAAATCTGGGCGGAGAAAGATTGATATCGTACCGGCCCCTCCGTTCGGTTGCTATGCAAGCGCTGATTGGTCAGAAAGACAAATGCACGTTTTCTATTGGAAACAAGAAACCGGTTTCAAAATGACCAAATGTAAAATAAGTTTTATGAAAGTTTAAAACTATACATTTATAACTGGCGACAAAAAATTGTCTTATAATTTAACGACGAAAATCAACTGTAAACTTTTTATGACAAAAAGGGTTGAAAGGTCTAAAAACATTTGGTAATCTTTCACACGGAACCAAGAAATAAAAGGACTAATTATTTACTTACATTTTTCAATCGAAAAAATGTTCAAAAAGAGAGCTTTTTATTTTTAAAATATAGGAAAAATACGAAAATTTGAATACGTATACGAATTCTATGAAAATAAATCAAATTGGCGTGGTCACGAAAAGGAAATAAAGTTCAGGGATTGCCAACTTTAAAAAGTTTTTTTATTGGTAAAACCTGCAAAAAAAAAAAATAAATATCTTTCAGCGGAGAGTTTAAATTCTTTCTTTTAAATATTTCTAGTTATCAAAATAAAAGGAGAAATATTAGTGCTTGGCACCCAAATGTTGCGATAGTATAAGACTATCCAAGACGACATTACCGAATTAATGACCTTTTGATATAAGGTCATATAATAAGCGCAAAAAAAGCGCTTCTATTTTGTTTAGACAGAATCGTTAGAGGTTACGCTGTACAAGACAGTATTTGGCCTCCCCGGAATGATAATCGAGCGCGTAGAAGACAAGCTGACGAGGTCAGCCTCCGTTCCGACGTCATCAAGGCCCCCGTCACCGTCGACAGAGACAACATCACCGGTAGAAGGCATGACCGAGTGGGTAACGAAGCGTGGCCGGAAGGGGAGTATGCCGCAAAACCTCAAGGTGTCCGCACACAGGCCGTACAGAACCAGAAAGAGGCCCTTGATAGCAGATAACAGCTGTGGTACCAGATAATATCCCGCACGAACTGAAAGATTGAAAAAAAAACTTTATAATAATTAAACAAAATAATTATTATTAAAAGAGGAAAATCAAAATTTTCCGAAAAAGCAGACAAACTGAACAGAAGAAGAAAATCACTTACCAATCCGCTCAACATAGAAGAGAACCAAGATGTGGAGTATAGCGATCAACACGAAGGTTTCGGGGGTTATTTCGGTCAACAAAGACGAAATCCAAACTGGGACACCATCCGGTAGAAGCCCCAAGCGCATCACCGTTGATAGGGCGGAGTGGCCTTCATGCATATTATGGCCTGAAGGTTGATAACTTCTATAATCCGCATGATGCTCATAGACTCCATATGACTTGGACTTGAGTGAAGGAGCTGAACTAGCATCTCCCGGATATTCATGAGCAAGATTATCCGCTGAGAGGAAGAAATCTTGATCCGGGGTGACGGCATCTTTCTCGACGAAGAGGGAGGAGATGGTGGTTAGAGCACTACCGAGGGCACGCCTGCTGCCGAGCCGCATGCTGGTTCACTCAAACTGAAACTTTCTGAGGAAACGATACACCAGCTATCAAAAAATCAGTCAGTACTAAGATAAGCATTTCAAGAGAAATTCTACACTGGACTTATCAATATCTGGAAGTGAACAAAAACTTTCTTAAAATCTAAGAAGATTTAAGAAAGTAAAATAGTATATCTCAAGAATACTATAGTGAAAATGCAAGACTAATCAAAAAGCTAGCATTGAAATCAATCCGCTAATTACTAAGTGATACGACCACATATAGACTGACAAAATATGTTATGTGGTGGCGTGAAAAGTCCGTACCCCTTATCGGCGCTAAGATTACAAAGCGTTATATTTTCTACACAGAAAATTGAAAAAACATAGAGGGAGAATCATCACATTCCAAAACCCGGAGAGGGGAAAGAGACATGATTATCGGACAATCAAGTAATTCTAGCAAACATCTTGTAGATGTGATTAATAACAATTTCTTCTTTGTATAACGTTCAGAGTGTTATAAAAAGAGAACTTTATGCCTCCCCAGACCCCACAGAGGCACTAAAGTTGCCATAGAGGGCAGATCTACACTTTCCCGGGAAAGGAGGGTTTTCCAAGGGGAGACTGAGGGGTGATGTACACCCCAAGTTTATACAGAATACTGAGTAAAAATATTATTTTTATGTAATTCAGTTAAAAATGAGGTGTAGATTCTGGCATGAAATTATGAATAATTTCGAGGTAAAAAGGGCTATTTTTAGACATAATTGTGTTTAACCTGAACATCATATACTGTATCAGTTTGTCTAACTCTAATCATGGACCATGGATTTACACTATGATTGATAGATAATACCTAAAAAGGATGGACATTAAGAAAGGCCTACTAAGTGTGGTATGACACATTTTTGGTTATATAAGTGTATGGGTGGAATGACCTTAGTCTCTGCCTGAGCTAGGCCCCATCACCCTCAAACACCCCTCTCTGCCTAACCTAGGTTGACAGACACCTGTCACCTCATTGGTTGAGAGCACGCAATAATGGGGGATACGTCCACACAACCCTTTTTGGCATAGAGGTAGCTTACACCTTTTACTCTATCACATCCTCTCTGTCTTGAGAAAGAGGAGAAATAGTGGGGAAGAAAGGCGGCCCGGGCCAAAGTCACCCTTATGGGCCTGTCTAAGTGACCTCAGGGTCCCGAGTCCTCGTCGCGATTAGAGACATACACTTGGTGTATAAGGATGGGTGACATTCCTAGGATACCGGACGGAATAGAGGGACCCCGGCGTCCCCTCAGCGTAGTTCCGGAATAGTCCTGAATTTTCAGGCAAATACGTCACGTATTTCGATCAAGGTTGAAATCCCGCCAGGTATAAAAGGAAAATCATCCATCCACAATATGTAATAGTTGACTGCCTTCCTTATCATATACACTGTACTTAACTCAGTGGCTGTGATTAAGGAAGTGTATATCGATGTAGGAAGAGTCAGGTGTTTCCAAAAACAACTTTGGTAGACCTACTCTTCTGCTGTACATGGAATATTGCTTCTCCTGTCGCTGAGCGATTTATCTATGTTTAGTTGAGTTATGGATTTACAATCCCAGGATCTTAATTAACATTCATATTTTGACCTGTGGTGATAGGATTTTGAGTATTTGATTTACAGTAATCAAACCGTGGATTATAGTGAAAATATAATCCGTGGGATCAGTGATAATTGTGATTATAGTGATTTTTATCTCATACATAACAGTAAGTTACGAGTATCAGATTGTAGGTGGATCCTCTCTGAGGGACCTTTAATTCGGACTGGACTAGAATTGAGGAGACTTCAAACTGTTAATTTCTTGTCAAAAAAATTAACTAGCCCTGTTAGGTTTGAACTTTCCAGATTCGTAGTTAATAGACCATAACTACTCTTATTGTATAACCAATCGTTTTCCATTGTGCCAATTTCCCTATAATATTTCATAGAATACTTTAAACTATTTATATTTATTTATAACATATACTTATATATAATATACGTTTTGAAAGTTATACCAGTAAATGATTATTATTCTTGGACATTGAAAAGACTAGGTATCCTGAAGGAGGTATAGAAAGGAATTTGGTATGAACCAACTTTTCTCCACAGGAGGGATAATAGACTATAGTGAATCATAGATTGCATACTTTTATACTTTAACCTATCAGATAGTTTAGTTGTCTATCGAAGATATTCGTTTTAGATAGGTTGATATTTCCAAGAATTTATTCTTTTAGAATAAATTTGTCCATTGATATTTCCTATTAATCGTCTTACTCAGTGAGTCAATTTCGGTGATCCTTACTGCATATAGGAGCGAATTAACTTATCGGTTGTCCGCGTGGCCATAATAACAGCGAGAGCGATCAAAGCTTTATAGCGTTTTAACTTATTATGATAGATTAATTTCTTAGGCGAGCGCTCTTATTCTACCATTGTTTCCTTGGTATTGGATATAGGTAGTGACATAATCAAGAACTAGTGGATCCCTCACATCCCTCGACGCCCCTCTGCATCAGTCACGCGGGGTAGATAGGCGTTTAGAGTTGGGATAGGTTCACCTGAGACTGATTACGAATTCTATAGACCGTCAAACTTTGGGTGACAGCTCATCGTGTTTGTTCAGTTGGGATCCTCTTATCTAGTTAATAACATATTCGCGTGGTTAAAGTTTATTTGGGATCTGTCTAGAATTACCATCTTCCAATTGATTGATTTCTCTGACTTGGTATCAAATTAATAGATAATTAAGGAGGTCTACACAGAACACGGAAGTATATATAAGACTTAATACTTTTTGGATTAGAAATTGAAACATCTAACTGTAGTGTTTCACCTTTTTAATACTATACTATATTCGAGTGTTATATAGCCCCCCCTTTTTATGAGGAGTATCTTTGTATTGTAGAATTACTTTATTGTCGCGTTTTGGATTTGAAATTGTAGTAAGAGTGTATTAGGCTATACACATCTGAAAACATCTTTTTGTAGTTTCTCTTTGGGAATTCCTATTCAAATACCTGGCCTTGAGAGCCTTTTTGAATTAGGGTTTCATCTTTTTACGGCTAAATTAGATATAATTTCGGGTTCAGAACATATTAATAAACCTTAATAAGTTGGGTTTATTGATACAGATATCTAGTGATCTACTTGAGTTAAGTCAACGCGCACACGTTTTGACTTGATATATACTAGTTTTACACTCGATTTGAATTATTTTAATTAGACAAAAGTTGACTTATGAAATAATTTTGAGAGGGTAATAACATATAGGAACCCCCATACACTGGTGCATATCTGTCCGGTTAAGTAAGGTAGCTGTTACACTGAGTAATACTTAATAGTTTGATGAACAAAAATTTTAATTTTTGTCTAAAACAAATATACTATATAATTATATATTTCCTTATATACGTATCGATATATATACAAAATTTTATATTTTGCCTGATCAACGAAATATACCCAAAAAAATAAATCAATTTAAGATCAGTGGTTAGGCACTGATCAAATTGATGAGATAATCAATTTCCGTTCAATAATAAGGTATTGAACAAATTGTTTATACAAAAATTTTAATCAATTACAGAATTAACAAAGGTTAATTATATTGGTTAATCTTATATAATCTATAATTTTATAGATAGGAATTCCGAAAAACGTAAAAATACTTAGTAAATGTGCCTAGGTATTTTAAATCTCATAGTGTCAATTATAATTCTTACCCTTCTAATCATAGCAATTGAACCTCTAAGAAAATTTTTCTTCAGTCTAATCTTTTGAGTAAAGAAAGAAGGATCGTTTGAATATTGCATTTATATTAACGAGAATACACGCTAATCTTTGTGACAAAAGATCAATTTAGAGAGAGTTTTTTTTTATATACCTACGTTCTTCAACTAGGTATCATCCTTTTTCTCTCATAGGTAAGAATTAAAATATAATATCTGCAGATAATATTTTTTTTTAAGGTATCAAATATGGATACTCTTAAAAAGCTTCGCTCAAGGTCGAGTTCCGCCAAGAGGTCAGATGAAAGAGATGAAAGACTTGGAATAGACCATTGTGAAGTAGAAGAGAACTACGATGGACAAGAGCACTGGCGTGAAGCACTACCCCACAGAAGTCGGGTGGAGACTGGGCCAATAGGCCAAGAGGACTATGATTATGAAGAAATATACGTGGAACCAAAACTCTCAACAGATAGAGAGAACAAGATAAAATCAAACATCCTTCTAGCCCAATTAACAGAATGCTGCAAAACAATCAACGAGGTATTAGTCAAGCAGAAGAAAAAGCCAAAGTTCAACATAGCACAGATGATTGATGACCACAGCTACGAAGAGGAACGGCGACTGAAGACTATAGAAGATGATTTGAGGAAGAAGATGAAAGATCAGTATGACACTCACAAGAGGAAGGAGCTGGAAGATTCAATGTCCTTCCACACAGTTAACCCAGCCATCGAACCGCCAAAATCCTTCAACGTGAATAGTGGGCTTGCTGATTCTCATTCAAGAGCGACATTGATGAGATCTCTTCCAACGGGTAATGGAAAATTCTCAGGAAATAAAAACTCCTTGAGAATTTCTGAATACCTGATGCTTATGACCAAGCTTTGCGACCTCCATAAGCTGTCCAAAAGTGAATTTATGGACATGTTAGTTCAAACCTCCACAGGGGGAGCGTTTGACTATATCACCCTGTATCTGAAAAGAAACTCAGACATTCCCTGCCTATACTACGACTTGATGATTACCTACGACAGGGAAATATCTTCAACCTCAGCTGAACAAGAATTGACGAACCTGAAGGCAAAAAAGACGGACACCCTGCATTTACTGCTACAGCAGATATC
>Ga0129327_10001217_pt1 | contig 15346 bp, 18 predicted proteins | sample CPBDNA_6_FD_111799 | JGI IMG/M metagenome (GOLD analysis project Ga0129327, IMG submission 111799) | Freshwater to marine salinity gradient microbial communities from Chesapeake Bay, USA - CPBay_Spr_31_0.8_DNA | ecosystem: Environmental > Aquatic > Marine > Coastal | place: USA: Chesapeake Bay... | reverse complement strand
TACATTCGCAGAGACGGTCAGCGCTTTGCTTTCCGTCCTCGCCCACAGTGGGTACAGAAGCCAGACGTAGACACTACCAAAGAGGCTTTCTACGGCTCAGTAATCGTTTCTATGCTGCTAGACGGCAACGCCTTTATCCGCGTTTACAGCAACAAGCAGGGCGAAGTGGTCAACATGACCGTTTTGAACCCTACAACCGTACAAATCAAGCGAAATGGCATCGGAAGAGTCATGTTTGAGGTTGATGGCGAGAAGAGATTGCTGTCAACTGACGAAATGGTCTTTATTCCGGACGTAGTACGCCCCGGACAGCTTCGTGGAGTATCTCGCGTGGACGCACTGAAGGATAACTTCGGTCTAGCGATGGCTTTGGAGAACTACGCAGCTAGATTCTTCGGTCAGGGTACTCAGACAAGCGGAATTATTGAATATCCGGGCAAATTGACCGCTGACCAAGCCAAAGACCTTCAGCAGAGCTTTGATTCACGTCACAAGGGCTGGAAACGCGCTCACAAAACCGGAATTCTGTCAAATGGCGCTATTTACAAGCCAACAACCGTTGCAAACGACCAAGCACAGTTCCTAGACAGCCGCAGAATGGCAGTTGAGGATATCGCTCGCGCTTTCAACGTGCCACCACACCTTTTGGGACTACCCGGAACCAACTCTTACGCTTCGGTTGAGCAAAACAACCTAGCTTGGGTTACCCACTGCCTAAGACCTATCGTACAGAAGCTAGAAGGCGCTCTCACGCCTCTTATGGCACGTACTTCAGGCGGAGACTCAGCTTTCATCAAATTCACGTTAGATGGGCTTCTAAGGGCTGATATCGAAGCTCGTAACAAGTCTTACAGCACTGGCCTTCAGGCTGGCTACCTCACAATCAACGATGTTCGTCGCTGGGAAGAGCTGCCACCTATCAACGACGTCTCTGCAGACACTGTCCGCGTGCCACTGGCTAACGTAAACGTAGAGTCAGCTGACCTAAGCGCTACCTCGCAGCGAGTGGAGATGGCAACCAAGCTTGTACAGGTCGGTTACGAACCTGCGGCTGTCCTAGCGGCATTCGGTCTAGATGCAATCGAACACACTGGCCTACCAAGCGTTCAGTTGCAGCCAACCGCTCAGATTGACCCCGAAGACCCCCAAGCCGTATACGAGGTGTAAATGCCTGTTTATCAAAATCATTACACTCTTTCAACACTGGCGGCAACGCAAATTGTTGAACCCGATGTTGAGCCACAAGAGGTTTGGATACACGATGCAGAACACAGCGCAAGCACCGAGGTTTTTTTGGGTAATTCGTCGGTAACCGCGCTTAATGGGTTACACCTGCACTCGGCTGAAACCATAAAGTTTATTTTGCCGCCTAACGACACCATTTGGGCCATTTCTGGCTCAGGCTCGCCCACAATTCACATAATGAGAGTGACCCAGCACTAATGATAAATCCCGCAAAACACGACATTGTCGCCTACCAAGGCGCTACTTACAACCTGACTCTTACATGGACTGTAGACGATGTTCCAGTAGACCTAACCAACTACACAGCTGCAATGCAGGTTCGCAAAGACACAAGCTCTACAAGCACCATTCTGGACTTGAGTACAGATAGCGACATTACTTTGGGTGGGACTGCAGGAACAATCTCTATCAACGTGTCTGCCGCCACAATGGGGGCTGCACCGTCAGGACACTACCTTTACGACCTAGAGCTGGACTCTGGCAGCGAGATAACTAGACTGGTTTACGGCTCTTTCCGCATAGATGCTGAGGTAACTAGATAATGGCAAGCTCAGTCGTAGCAATTTCAGAAACAATCACACGTCTCGCAGTAACGGAATCTAACGTTGCGATTCAAGTTGTTGAGAACAATGCGACTGTAACGCTCGGCAACTCAGGCCCACAAGGTATCCAAGGTATCCAAGGTGAGCTTGGCCCAGCAAACACTCTTTCGGTTGGCACAGTCACTGCCAGCGCTCCCGGCGCAGCTGCAGAAGCCACAATCACTGGCACTGCTCCAAATCAGGCACTCAGTCTGGTAATCCCAAGGGGAGAGCAAGGCACACAGGGAGTTCAGGGGATTCAAGGCTTGACTGGTGACACAGGGCCGCAAGGCGAGCAAGGAATCCAAGGGCTGCAGGGGATTCAGGGCATAAAGGGCGACACAGGTGACACAGGGCTAACTGGTGCGACTGGTTTAACTGGCCCTCAAGGTGACCAAGGGCCACAAGGCATACAAGGGATTCAGGGCTTCACAGGCGATACTGGGCCACAGGGGGCTACAGGCCCGCAGGGTGACCAAGGTATTCAAGGCATACAGGGAATCCAAGGAGATACAGGCCCTACAGGGCCACAGGGCGACCAAGGAATTCAAGGAATCCAAGGCGAGACTGGTCTAACTGGCCCACAGGGGCTACAAGGTATTCAGGGTATTCAGGGCGAGACCGGAGCTACAGGGCCGACAGGCGTAATAGCTGCCACCTCACCGATTACTTACAGTGCAGGAACTCAGACCGTAGGCATAGACGTAAACGCAGGTGGTATAACAATCAACGGAACTGCTGTAGCTCTAGGCGGGACAATAACAGTAGAAGCTAGGCTGGGATAATGCCATACTTTATTACAGATGAATCACAGGATTGCCCGAACTGGGCAGTAGTAAAAGAAGACGGCGAAGTAATCGCTTGTCATCAGACAAAGAAGTCGGCAATCAGTCAAATGGTTGCTATTTCAACCGAAGAAGGGATTGAACCCGGTGGCACTTACAACAAAGATACTAACCCCAGCTCCCCCAGCACCAGTAGTGGAGAAGAAGCCAGCACCAAAGCCAGTGGTAGCAGAGCCAGTAGCAGAAACGCCTGTGAAGACTGTGACGGAAACTGTGAAGTCTGTGAGCAAAAAGTCTCGCAAGAAGTAAGGGCTGACCTCGGTGGCTTGCAGCTTGGCGATTACGTCAAGTGGGACACTGACCTAGCTAGCTTTATAGGCGCTATTGTCGAGATAAAGGGGCAATGGCTACGAGTAAAGCTCTACGAACATGAGCAGGGCTTCTGGATTGAGTCAGACAACATTGCAGTTATCTCAGTAGACATGGTTGCAAAGACAGAGCTAAACAACGAAGATGATATGGCTATTTCAATAGACGATTCGGTCAGCTTTGATGAGGAAGCAAGTGTTGAGGTTAGAGAAGTAAACCTAACTCCGCCTGCTTACATGAGGGCTGCTGCTCGCAGGGGACTCAAGTATCACGAAGAGGGTAAGTCTGGCGATGGACTTCAGCCTGCAACTGTGCGCGAAGCACGCGCAATGGCAGAGGGCAATGTAACCGCAGACAAGTGGGTGCGCATCGCTGCTTGGATTGCTAGGCACATGAGCGACCTAGACTCACCTGCTGCCAAGCCGGGTAATGACAAGTTCCCTTCAGCTGGCGTAGTGGCTCACTTGCTATGGGGCAGTGGGGCAACAAAGTCTGCAGCTAACCGCGCTATGAAGTACGCAGAAGGCGTTGTGGCTAGACTTGAGGACGAGAACAGAGCGCTAGTTAGCGTAGAGAGTAAAGAAATGGCAAAAATCGAAACCCGACTAAGAATGACATCTTTGGAGATGCGCGACAACGGAAACGGAATGACCTTCACTGGTTACGCCGCTATCTGGAACAGCCCTTCAGTGCCTCTACCTTTCCGCGAGAAGATTGCACCGGGAGCTTTCACACGCTCACTACGCGCTCGTAACGACATCAAGCTTCTGTGGAATCACGACTCAGGTCAGGTGCTTGGCTCTACCCGCGCCGGAACTCTACGTCTTGAGCAGACCAACAAGGGGCTTCTAGCTACTGCTGATTTGCCTGACACTCAGCTTGGGCGTGACGCTGCTTACCTAATCAAGCGTGGAGATATTGACTCAATGAGTTTTGGCTTTTCTGTGCCACCCGGCGGTGACGAGTGGAATTCTGACGGAACAGAGCGTACACTGAATTCAGTACGCTTGCACGAAGTCAGCATTGTTGCCTTCCCTGCGTACGCCGAGACCGCAGGAAAGACGATGGTGAGAAGCGTGAGTGAAGTAGCAAAGAGAGCCGAAGTTGATTCAGACGCTTTGGCAGACGCAATGTTGAAGCTAGAGGTTGGAGACGACCTGAGCGCAACTGATGCTGAACTGCTAAATACAGTAATCAGCAAACTAACCCCACAGGCAGAAGAGGTTACTGACGAAGTAACAGAAGAGCCTGTAGAGGAAAATGACCTTAGCCAAGGTATGCTTGAGCTAAAGAAGAAAAAACTAGAACAGCTATTGAAGAGGATTTAATTATGGCTAGCAGAGATGAAATCAAGAAGACTATTCTCTCGGTTGCGGGCAACCCTGAGAGTGGTGTAGTAAAGCAGTATGCCGATTCGTGGGCAGATGCTATTGTTGCCCTAGATACCCCAGAGCCAACCAAGGCGGCTTCTAAAGCCGATGCAGAGCGCACAGGTTCTTCCTACCGGGCAGCAAAAGAAACGCGAGTTGAAGGCTCAATAGAGACCCGATAAACAGCGTTTCGCCCCCTCAGAGTTTACGCTCTTTCCTCTGAGGGGGCTTTCCCATGTCCGGGGTACAACCACCCTGTAAACTATTACATACGGAAGTGAGTCAACTCTGCCGTTGTAATTCAGTTCAGCGTCAACGCGACTGAGACTGTAAGTAAGATAACTAGGAGACCAATAATGTCTGAATTCAAAAAGGCACAAGAGGAACTCCGCGCAAACCTAACGCTGCAGATTCAGGAATCTCTTGATGCAGCTGAAGAGCGTGGTGGCCTTGACGCCGAAACAACCGAAAAGATTAACCGCATCGAAGCCGACATTCGTCGTGCAGATGAGGCAATCGCCATTGCAGCTCGCAACGAGCAGCGTTCAGTAGAGGCATCAGCAGCAGCTGGTAGCTTCGTTCCTGCATCAGAGTCACGCTCTGACGAGGACTTCCTACGCTCAATCGCAAACGGCGAAGTACGCTCTCACACCTTCGAGAAGCGTGGACTAGTAAGCTCTGACAACACCGTACCAAAGTCGTTCTACGACGAGGTATTCTCTGTTGCTCGACTAGCTGGCCCAATGCTAGATGTAGCACAGGTTCTTGCAACGTCAACCGGAGAGTCTCTAACGATTCCAACTTTGACCGCGTACTCAACCGCAACCATCGAGGGCGAAGGCGATGTAATCGCATCTTCAGACCCAACCTTCAGCTCAATCACCCTTGGCGCTTACAAGTACAGCTTCCTAGTACCAGTAAGCAACGAGCTACTAAATGACGCTGGATTCAACCTAACCTCTCTAATTGCAGAGCAGGCTGGTAACGCAATCGGTTATGCAGTAAACGCTGGTCTAACCACTGGTTCTGGTACAAACGAGCCAACTGGTATCATGACTGGTGCTGGCGCTGGTGTTACTGGTGGAACAGGCGTTGCTGGTGCATTCACCGCTGACGACCTAATCAACCTTCAGTACACCCTAGACGGTGCAGCTCGTCGTCTACCGGGCGTAGCTTACATGGCTGCTGGTTCTTCAATCGGTGCTATGAGAACCCTCAAGGACGGCGCTGGACAGTACCTATATCAGGTAAACGTTGGACAGCCAGACACCTTTGCTGGTTACAGCGTAGTCGAGAACCCAGCTATGGACGCAGCAGCGATTGACGCAGCATCTGTTGCATTCGGTCACTTGCCAAGCTACAAGGCTCGTGTTGCTGGCGGCCTACAGATTGCACAGTCAGCTGACTACGCATTCAACACTGACCAGACCGTATTCCGAGTACAGATGCGCGTTGATGGCGCACTGACTCACGCTGGTCACGTCAAGAAGTTCACTGGCGCAGCTTCCTAAGCTAGTGAAATAAGCCGAAGGGCGGGGGTCGCAGGTTGCCCCCGCCCTTCTTTTTTTGTATCATGTACGTACGGCTAGGGTAGAATAGAGCCATAAAGGAGAATTCATGGCTATTACAAACGGTTACTGCTCTCTTGCAGACGTAAAAGGCGCTCTAAGAATCACAGATTCGGTTGACGACACACTTTTAGAGCTTGCAGTTGAAGCCGCATCTAGACAGATTGACGGACACTGCGAGCGCGTTTTCTACAACGAAGTAGGAACGCGAGTATTTACACCAAGCGACTCATACGTCTGTATCGTAGACGATGTGGCTTCGCTGACATCACTAAAGACATCTAGCGACGCTGATGGAACATTTGATGTAACTTGGCAAGCAACTGACTATCAGGCAGAGCCTCTAAACGGCAAGTCCGGTGGGCTAACAGTGCCTATCACTCAGTTCAGGGCCGTAGGAGACTACACCTTCCCTACAGATAGCCAAGACGCAACCGTACAGGTTACTGGAACGTTTGGTTTCGCTGAAGTGCCTACTGCAGTCAGGCAGGCATCTATCCTGCTTGCGTCAAGGCAGTACAAGCGCTACGACTCGCCGTTGGGTGTTACTGGCTTTGGAGACCTCGGTGTCATTCGGGTATCAAACATTGACCCTGACATCGCCAAGCTACTAGAGCCATTCATGAGAGTGAGAATGGCTTGACAGACATAAATGCGATTAGGCAGGCTATAGCCACTAATTTAGCTACAATCTCTGGACTTAGAACTGCCGCAGAGCTACCTGATAACCCAAGCCCACCTATTGCCACCATGTCACTGGACACAGTTGACTACAACTTGGCAATGAACCAAGGCTTGACACTTTTCAACTTCACAGTTATTGTGATTGTTGGAAGGGCCGCTGAAACGCGCGCTCAAAGGAAGTTAGATGCTTACTGTTCACAAGACGGTGCTTCGAGTATCAAACTTGCTGTAGAATCGGATAAGAGCCTTGGCGGAAATGCTTATGACGTTCGCGTTGTGGGTATGAACAACATCGGCTCTCTGCAACTGAATGACCAAGAGTATTTGGCAGCGGAGTTTTCCGTTGTTGTATACGCATAAGGAGAATAAATTGGCAAAATATGTCGTAACAGGCACACACGTGACCCTAAACGCTACAGACATTTCTGACGCTACTGCTCGCGCTGAACTAAGCATCAACGCGGCAGAGGTCGAGACAACAGACTTCGGTTCTGCTGGCTGGACTGAAGTCATTGGTGGACTGAAGTCAGGTTCTGTATCACTAGACTTCCACAGCGATTTTGGAGCAGGCGGAGTTTCCGAGCTATTCCAAGACCTAGTGGGAACTGTGGCTACAATCACACTAAACCCAGCTGGCGCTACTGTAAGTGCCACTAACCCAACCTACACCGCTCAGGTTCTAGTAACCAGCTTCACACCTATCTCAGGTGCTGTTGGCGACCTAGCAACCTTCTCGGTAACCTTCCCTACAACAGGTGAAGTAAGCTACGCAACTGCATAAGGACAACTAAATGAGAATCAACCTGCACATTCAGTTCGAAGATGGTACTGATAAAGACATCACAGCAAACGCTGCCGACCTTGTAGCTTTCGAGGACAAGTTCAACGTCAGCGTTACTAGCTTGGGCGACTCACCTCGCATGAGCTGGCTACTGTTCCTCGCTTGGCACAGTGAACACCGCACCAAATCAACTAAGTTGAGTTACGAAGACTGGCTAAGTACAGTTGGAGAAATCGGGGCGAGCGACACTGACCCAAAATCAGGGGGCTAGGGGAATCCTCTACCCACTGGTTTATAGCAGGTATGGCCTGTGAAACCGGTATCAGCCCAAGAGAGTTGATGCAGCTGGACGACAGAATGCTCTGGACAATGCAACGTTGGCTAGTAGCAAAGAGTCTTCCGCCTAAACAATAGGAGAGCCGTCCTTCGGGGCGGCTTTCTTATTGCTGTACAATAGATACAAGGATTGGCGGTATTGTGGCAGTAATAAAAGGTATTGGTAGCGTAAGCACCAAGGTCGGTGGCAAAACCCACAAATTCGGTCAGTCAGAAATACTTATCACTGACTACAGACAAATCATTACTGCGCTAAACAAACTTGAGGGCGAAATCCTAAAAGAGTTCTTCAAAGGCGCTAAAGACATTGCAAAGCCAGTTCAAGCTGGCATCAAAGCATCTATCCCTGTAAGAGCGCCCCTGAGCGGCATGAGGAAAGCTCCTAAAGGCATTCCGGGACGACTGACATGGGGAAACGGCAAACCCGCTAGAAGTGCCACCATAGTCGCTATGAGGCCAAAGGCTGCATTCAAGGGCAAGAGAATTGGTATCGTAAAAGTTGTCGTAAAGTCGCCTGCGACAATCATGGCAGATATGGCTGGCAAGTCGCGTGCTTTTGTCAACAGCAGGTCTATGACAGAGCCTTATGCCTACACGCGCACCTTCAAGGGTAAGTATGGCTCGATTAGAAGCTTCCGCACAGTTCGCCGTCACAGGATAAACGGTCAAGGTAGCGCTATGATTAGTAAGTTAGGTAGCCAACCATCAAGGTATGTTTACCCCGGTGCTGAGGGCGCGTTTGATGATTCGGTCAGAAGAATTGACAAGCACTTCGGAGATGCAATTATTACGATTGAGCGAGAAACGAGATAAAGATGGCTGTATCTAGAAATTTATCAGTTAACTTATCTACAGCGTTTAGCGACGAAGGTCTAAAAAAGGCACAAAAGCAGCTCGAGGGTCTTGGCGGAAAGATTGAGAAGCTCGGCACTAAAGCTCTTAAGCTTGGTGCTTCCTTTGCAGCATTTCAGGGTGGTCGCGCGCTCGTAGACTTTGCCTCTGGTGCTATTGAGCAGTCCAGAGACCTAACCCGAAACATGAACGGTCTTCAGTCCGTATTTGGTGAGCTAACACCACAGATGACTGCGTTTACCGAGTCAGCTTACAAGATGGGTCTCTCGCAGTCTGAGGCCGCTAAGTCAGTAACCTTCATCGGTTCGGTTCTAAAGCAATCCGGCTTTGCCATTGGAGAGACAGCTGCTCTAACAGAGCGCCTAATCAGTCTTGGTACTGACCTTTCAATTACCTACGGTTACGACGTACAAGAAGCCTTGCTCGGTATGACCGCCCTCTTCCGAGGCGAGTACGACCCGATTGAGAAATTCGGTGTTGCTATGAAGCAATCCGAAATTGACGCCGTAAAGGCCGCTCGTGGACTAAGTGGCCTAACAGGAAGCGCTGAGAGACTTGCTGACCAGCAAATCCGCGTAGAACTACTCTTCCAGCGTTCAGCAGATGCTCAGGGAATGTACGCGAAGTCTTCTGACACCCTTTTTGTAGCGCAACAAAACCTTGAGGCAGTTTTCAAGAATATGCAGGCAACTGCTGGCATGGAACTGACACCAGCATTTACTGACTTGACGCTGGCAATGACGCCACTTGTCGAAGAGCTGACCCCTGTGCTTGCGTCGCTCATGAGGCAGCTAATTCCTGTAATTACCTCTTTGACCGAAAACACTGATGGTGTCAAGCAGGCGATACTTGAGTTTGCAAATGGAATTGTCTTTGTCGTCAAGGTAGCTTCGCGTTTAGCTGCAATCATTGTTGACAACATTGGCTTTATAAAGCAGCTCGCGATTGTACTAGTAAGCCTTAGCATCGGATACAAAGTCTTTTCTGGGCTTATTACTGTTGTTAAATTATTTAGTGTTGCTGTTGGTGCTTCGGTAGGAGCCATCAGGGCGCTGAAAATTGCTATAGCGTCCACAGGAATTGGACTAATTGCTGTTGGTGTAGGTTTCCTTGCAGAGAAGTTCCTATTTGCAAATGACGCATCAGATGACTTTGCTAGCTCACTTCCAGAACTAAACCTGCAGCTTGGCAATACAGAAGAAGCTGCAGCCAAAGCAGCCTATGCGCTTGACCTTTTCAAAAAAGGTTCCTCAATCAACGCAATCGAAGCAAATACCGCAAAAGAGTTTGCTTATACGCCGCCTGACTTTACTGGTGGAGACACTGGTATTGGTAGTGCAACTGAACAGGCACGTGACTATGTAGCCGAGTTCTACGCAGGGCTAAAGGACGAAGTAGCGAAACAAGAGGCAACTCTCAAGCTTGAGAAGCTCGGCGCAAGCGCTGGTCTCATCAGCTCAATCCTCGGTTCTGGTGAAGAGTGGCAGAAGGTCTTTAACGATGTAATCAAAAAGGGTGCGGCTTCGGTTGCTGCGGCTCAAAAGCTATTCAACCAATCTGCTGCTGGTATTGCTGAAGTCACTAAGGCGGTCGAAGACTACAACCAAAAGCTACAAGATGCCTACGACCTTGAGAAGAAAGCTTATGACGCAGCAGTCAGTGCTTTTGAAGACTTCAGAGATTCTGCTAATGAAGCAAGCGACGCATTTGGCGAGTTCTTGTCAAACATGGAGACTCTTTCCACCTTTGAAACAGAGATGGGCAAGTTCGAAAGAGCAGTTACCTCAGACCTAGAAAGCATTGAGAGTCGTCTAAAAGATGCTTTCGACAACGGTTTCCTGCTTGAGGAAAGCTACAACAACCTACGCAGCTATGCCAATGATGAATATGTACAGCTTCAGAACATCGCCAAGCAACGTGATGCGCTTCTAAATCGTCGTAACCTTGCAGATGCGCTTCTGAAGGACGTACAGAACGCCACCGTTGCTGCTGGCAACATCACGAACCTTCTGAAGGATGCTCAGACTGAGACTCAGAAGATTGACATGGCTAAGGTCGTACAGGAGACTGTACAGGCCGGAAAGAACATGAAGGACTTCCGAGTAACCATCATCTCGGACTTCGTAGAGCCTATTGAGGAAGCAGCAAGCAAATCTCAGCTTCTAGTTAGTGGCTTCCAAGCCGTAGTAGACCGCACAAGATTGTTCGTAGACAACCTAAAGGCGCTGCGTGAGCTTGGGCTTGACCCGCTACTCTTCAACCAACTAGTTCAGGCTGGCGTTGAAGCAGGTGGCGAGACCGCACAGGCACTGATTGACGGTGGTGCTGACACAGTCAACGAGGTCAACAGTCTATTCGGTGAGCTAGACGCACTCGGTCAGGAACTTGGCGAGCAGACCGCACAGGTAATGTACGGCGAGGGACAAGAGTTCGTCAACGGCATCATCGCAGGCCTTGACTCTATGCTTGGCGACCTTGAGAACACCGCTGTTCTTTTGGCTAACAGCTTTGTTGAATCATTCTCCGCAGTCCTTGCAGAAGGTGTTGCAAGGGCCATCGCTGCGGCTAAGGCTGCAATGCCTGCTGCTCCTACTGAGCCTGTTTATAAAACAGTTGAAGAGGAAGTTGCAAAAATTACCGATGGGCTTGAAGGGGCTGCAGAGGCCGTTAAGGACACTGCTGAGATAGTAAAGAAGTCAACTGGCGGCGGAACTAAAACTACTGGCAACGGTGCGACTTCAATAGGTGGCCCTGAAAACATACGTAAAGTAAAAACAGGTGGTTCAGAGTCCAATATCCAAATAACTACTAAGCTTTTAAGAGACCGCCTTGCTTTAGACAAGCAATTATCAAGTGGGCTGTATACAACTCCGACAGCAACAGCTTTCGCGGGCGGGCCAAAGGCTGTTTATGGAACAACCATCAACCTAACCGTAAACGCCAGCTCGCGCACATCAGGAGCTGCTGCAGGACAGGAAATTGTGAAGCAGCTAAACACCTTTACCAACGCTTCTGGTAGCACCCAAGTAAACAGAGCATTGTTGAGGTAACACATGACCTTACCTGCGCCAAAAGTAGAAGTCGGTTTTGACCTTACCGAAAGTCCTATTGGGCCTTTTCTTAGGCTTGATGACCCTGTAGCTGGAAAGCTAGATAGTCTTGACTATAGGCTGGGCGGCACAATTTTCTATGACGTAACCGACAGAGTTACAAATATAAGCTCGGTACGTGGACGGCCCAATGAGTTTGCTGGCTTCCCTGCTGGACAGTTGAGCATTGAGCTGAACAACCACGACAGGGCCTTTGACCCGCTATACACTGCTTCGCCTTTCTACGGCAACATCGTACCAAGGCGCGAGGTTCGCTTGAGCGTCAACGGTGAGCGAGTGTTTACTGGCTGGATTGAAGACTGGGATTTGCAATACACGCCTGACGGCGACAGCACAGTCACAGCCATTGCCTACGACGCTTTCTACATTATTACTAACCAGACTTTAGCTGAGTTCACGCCTTCGGTTGAGACTGCTGACCAGCGCATTAACACAATCCTAAGTAGACCCGGAGTTGATTGGTCAAGTGACCTTCGTAATCTTGAGGCTTCTACTCAGAACATGGGTGCTTATCTAATTGACGATGGCACTAACGCGCTGACCTACATTCAAGAAGTTGCAGCTTCAGAGCCGGGGCAGGTGTTTGTAGGGAAAAGCGGTAGCATCGTTTTCACTAACAGGGAAACATACCCTACAACCGCAAACTTGGTTGAGATTGGGTCTGGGGGCATACCTTTCAACAGTTTGAGGGTAATCTACGGTGCAGAGCAGCTTTACAACGAAATCACTATTACTAGGAAAGATGGCGGGACAGCTATCGCCAGTGATGTTGCCTCTCAGAGCGCTTATGGTAGCCGACACCTTGACATTAGAGACTTACTGGTAGAAACAGACGAGCAGATTGCAGAGATTGCTCTTGACTATGCCGCTAGATTCAGTCAGCCTGAGTACAGAATTGAAGCAGCGGAGATAGACCTACAGAAACTTTCTACTGTAGATGAGAACAAGATACTAGGTTTGGAAATCGGTTCGGTTGTTAAATCAACATTCACGCCGAACAACATACCGCCAGCCATAGTAAAATATTTAGAAGTAATTAACATAGAACACCTAATCACTGTTTCTGGACACTATGTAACACTAGGTTTCAAAGAAATCACCTACGCGCCACTAGTATTAGATGACGCAGTGTTTGGTATGCTAGACGTAGGAACACTGGGCAGGTAAGGACAGAAATGCCATATTTAGACTTTCAAGTCAATCAGGTACTGACAGCAGCACAAGTAAACGACTACTTGATGAACCAAGCGGTCATGACCTTCGCAGACGCGGCTGCTCGCACTACAGCACTTCCTGCGCCAACTGCAGGAATGATGAGCTTCCTAGAGGATTTAGCACAAGTACAGGTCTACAGTGGCGCTGTACTGGGCTGGACAGCCATCACTGGCGGCGGTGGCGGCGGATTCGAAACTAACTTCTTACTGATGGGAGCATAACAAATGGCAACAGCATACAAGGTTCTAGGGCAATCAAACCCTTCAGCAACCACAGCAACGGCACTATACACAGTGCCTTCAGCAACCGAGGCAGTCGTCTCAACAATCGTAGTTTGCAACCAAGACGCAGCAGATGCCACATACCGCATCTCAGTACGCCCTGACGGTGCGACCTTGGCAGCGCAGCACTACCTTGCTTACGATGTAACTGTCGGTGCGTCAGACTCGACAACGCTGACTCTGGGTATTACGCTAGATGCAACTGATGTTCTTGAGGTATACGCTTCAACTGGTACTCTGAGCTTCAACGCATTCGGTTCTGAAATTAGCTAGGGGTAGACATGGGCGTTGTAAAGCTCTCTACCGCTGGCATACTGGATTACTCCAAGACTTCTAACTTCCTATCCGGGAATGCTCCTGTCTCGTTCGGTGCGTTTGACCTACTCGAAACAGTATCGCTAACCTCTAGCGCCGCAAGCGTTACCTTCTCAGGGCTAGATGCTTACTCGGACTATAAGCACTTGCAGATTCGGGGAGAGTTTAGTCAAAGTGGTGGAGATGTAATTTTTATGAGATTCAACGGCGTTTCGACAACAAGTTACGCATGGCACAATCTAAGCGGTGGTAGATTTTCGACTGCCGAATCTGAAGCAGGAAGCAGCGTTTCATACATGAGGTTGGGTGTTTCACCGGGCAGCGCAAGAACTGGCTTAGTTTGTGATTTGCTTGATTATTCGTCAAATGTAAAAAACACAACAGGTCGCTGGTTGTTTGGGCAAACAGACGGCCCAAGAATCGTTCTAGGCTCTGGTGGATTTTTTAACACCGCAGCAGTTAGCTCCTTGAGTTTGCACGCATCAAGTGGCTATAGCTTCCAATCTTTAAGTCGCTTCTCACTATACGGGGTGAAATAAAATGGCTACACCTACATACACACTTATAGACAGCGTGACACTAGGCTCAAGCGCCTCTAGCGTGACATTCTCTAGCATTGAGCAAACCTTTGGGGATTTAATTTTAGTTTCCAATCATTCCACGACTGGAATCGCTGAACTTAGCGTCAGAGTAAACGGCGACACTTCTTCAAATTACTATTGGGTTTCAATGGGGGGCAACGGTTCGACTACGGTTTCTCAAAGTTCCGGCGGAGCGACAAACGCTATGCGACCAATGGAACGAGCGCTTACAAACACAGGCATAAAAGGAGTTTTTATACTTCAATTTTTTGATTATTCTGCAACAAATAAGCACAAATCAGTTTTGTCTCGGAGCGATACGGCTACATACGGAACAGGGGCAACGGCAAACAGGTGGGGAAGCACAGCGGCAATTAGCAGTATTTTGCTTTACCCGAACATGAATTTATTTGAGTCTGGTTCAACTTTCCACCTCTACGGCATAGCAAAGGAACTCTAATGGGTATGCAACTAATCGAGACAATCGAAGTCGGCGCAGGTGGAGCAAGCTCTATCGAGTTCACCGGGATAGATGGGACAGGTCAGGATTTAGTCTGTCTTGTCAGCCCTAGAGTTTCTGCTACGGGCTACAGCATTAGAGCAAGGTTCAATTCAGATTCAGGCGCTAACTATGCTTATCGAAATCTTTATGGGACAGGCAGTTCAGCCGCTTCACAAGGCTACGCAACTCAAAGCGGTATTCTTTTTGGGATAGTTTCAGGCGGAACTAACACCGCCAACACTTTTGCAAGCGTGCAGCTCACTATTCCAAATTATTCAGGCAGCAGTTCAAAAACCATCAGCGCCGATTCGGTTTCTGAAAATAATGCAAATCAGGCTTACCAGCAAATTAGTGCTGGCTCTTGGACTGGAACCGCAGCCATCACAACTCTAACCATAAGTGTTGAAGGAACTGCAACCTTTTCTCAATACAGCACCGCATCTCTTTACAAGGTGACTGCTGATTGAAACTCTGCACTATTGTAGATAAAAAGGTCAAGTGTAAAAAAAAGCATTTGGCTAAAGGAATGTGCTTAAATCACTACACTTACAACTACAGAAACGGCACACCCTACAAAATTAAAAGAGCAGAAAAGCCTTGTCCTGCTCGCTACAAAGTAGTAGTTGCTCACGGCCACCCCAATGCAAATACAGAGGGTATGATTCTTGAGCATCGTTTAATCATGTCTACTTACCTCGGGCGAGCGCTGGTGGAAAATGAAAACGTGCATCACATAAACGGTGACAAAAGAGACAACAGAATAGAAAATCT
>Ga0129327_10001210_pt1 | contig 15380 bp, 14 predicted proteins | sample CPBDNA_6_FD_111799 | JGI IMG/M metagenome (GOLD analysis project Ga0129327, IMG submission 111799) | Freshwater to marine salinity gradient microbial communities from Chesapeake Bay, USA - CPBay_Spr_31_0.8_DNA | ecosystem: Environmental > Aquatic > Marine > Coastal | place: USA: Chesapeake Bay... | reverse complement strand
TATATGGAGAAAGGTAAAATCAAACCCAAGCCATCGAACAACACTCAAGTAATGTCGATTATAATCTCCAAATTTTTTATATTCGTTTACCACTTTACGAGAAAGAATACTATATGCACCAATTTCATTACTTCCTTGAAGATTACTATTTTCTAATAAGAAATTAAAGAATTTATTAAACAAAGAAGCAGTCAAATTCTTAAAAAAACTATGCTCTCTATGTTTTTTAACAGTATATACTACATCAAACCCTTGAATTGCTTTATCCAAAAGATCTTTTATATATTTAGGATTATCTTGCAAATCACAATCCATCACAATAACATAATCTCCTAATGCTTTATCTAATCCAGCAGTAATAGCAAAATGTTGTCCAAAATTTCTACTTAGTTTTATTCCTTTGACATAATTAAATTTCTTACAATTTTCTTCAATTTTCTTCCAAGAGTCATCTGGGCTACCATCCTCAATTAAAAGAATTTCAAAATTCTTAACTAAGTCAATCTTTTTAACCTCTTCCGAAATTCGTTTGATTAACTCATCAATAATATTCTCAGCCCTGTAAACGGGAGAAACAATTGAGAGCAATCCAATAGGTCTATGGTTAGTCATATTTGTTTCCTTATTTCAAATCAAACTTAGCTAGGTTAACGTGAGTTTTGGATAAGAGTTTGGTTAAATTTTTATAAATTATTGATAATGAACCTGTTATGAATAATATATTTTGTAATTTTTGCTAAAGAAACAAGTTTTTGTGTTTTTTATAAAATATATGTTTTTTCAATTAATTTAATTAATTGATTATCAGAAATTTAAATCAAGCTTTTAAATTTCTTATCCAAAACTCGCGTTAGGTTAATATTTTCTACTTCTGTTTACCTAACCTGGCAGAGCCAGTACCATAAAGAAATTTGATTAATTTTGTAATCAAATAGGTCAATAAGACCATTCACTTGCAAAAGCAAGAATATTATTGAAAGGTGATGCCACCTTCTATCTTTTCTCACAAATGTGAGCATATTTTAGGCACTTTACTATTTTGCCTACAACAGTATGCCAGAGGCTACTGAAAATAGTAAAAAGGTTAATTCCAAACCTTGCAACTTTTTGCAAAAATTAGTGATGAGAAATACACTAAAGGGAGTAGGCTATAATTCTTTATTAGTTAAGAATTTAGATATATTTTTTATGTCCTCATCTAAAATATTCTGCCATATTTGCACAGAATATTACTGATTAGGAACTAAAGTTTAATTGTATCGAAACTTTTCATATATTCTATAGAATCCTTACCCTTATTAAATAATAAGTCAATAATTGAAACACCATGTTCAAAAGGTAAAAATAATTGAGGATACTCTGGATAATGAGCATAATCAAGCCATTCTATTTCAATATTATGATGCTGAAAAAGCGTAGTATCAAGATAATTCTTTGCTGCTGGACCAGAGTAATAACAACTTGCTTTTAAATCCAAACAAATATTAAGCAGTTTCTCCGTTTTATCTCCTCTTAAATTAAACTCACTTGACCATCTAATGCTAGTTTTTATATCCAAATAATCACAAATTGCTTGAATGAACAAATAATTTATTTCGCTTAAATATTTTAAGTCAGTTTGGTACAAAGGTCTTAACCAAGTACTTATTTCCTCAAAAAAAGGTGTTTTTTTATAATTATATGCAATAGCTTTCCAATGTTCGCTCCCCCAATTAGTATTATTTACTTGTGCTTCATTAATTTTTTGATAATACTTACCCTTTACATCAACGGGTATGGTTAACCATTGGGTTCCATTAGGGTTCTTTATTTTATTTCGGTTTCTCCAATCTCTTTTGGTATATTGCATTTCATCATATAACACACAAATATCAGCACTATTAATAGCATCAAAATAACCTTTCCAAGGAATATAATTGGACTGAGTAATTAGAATTTTCATAAATTGTTATACATAAGTAAGAAAAACGTAAAAATGAATCAATATTCATGAACTTTCATGCATTCAAGTGCTATTCCCAGTTTCCTAGGGTCTATAGTTTTTCCATCTTTCTTTACAGAAGTCGGTTTAGGGATAGTTAAAGATATTTTCTTAAAGCCGCTCGTACCAAGAAAATCAATATAGTACGTTTGAAAACCTGGCTGAAGGGCTATTTCTTTTTTATGTTTTCCTACTTCAATTAAAAGAAGTTCTCCTGTGTTAGGTCCATAAGGACTAGCGATTATTTCTAAGGAAAAAGAGTCGGGTAAAATCTCTTGAAAATTAAGTTCTACTTTCTCTCCTTCTGTCCATCGATACTTAGGCTCATAAGTTGAAAAACCTTCTACGGAAGTTAAAAAGGATGGATAACCAATAATTTGAAAGTCAATTCCATGTTCTAAAGGAATATCATAATATCCTCCATTAAACACTCTTGCTAAATCATTATCAAAAACATAAAGCTTATGTGTTTCAAATAATTTAGTTTTAATTAAATGAGGGAATCTTTTTTCGTTTATAATTCTTTCAAAATCAGGGACCTCATTTATTGCCGCTAAAAAAAAGGTTTCATCGTGATTAGAAGGTTCATAAATGGTTAAATCTTGTAGCCATTTAAAAGGAGTAAAAGGTTCAAGATGAACACCTGCCATTTTAAACTTCTTTTCTCCTCTCAATTCTAACGACCCAGCATTCCAATAAGTTGCATACCCCTTTTTTAGTTTATTATCAGTTATAAATTCAGCTATATCTTTAAATTTTAAATGCTCTTTAGGTACAGGGCTATTTACAAAAAATAAATAATTACCCAGAAGTAAAGTTATCGAAAGAATAGAAACCGTAAGCAGTTGTTTTAGCTGATTGAGAAACCTTATGTGGAGAATTAATAATAAAAAAGCACACCATATAATAGGATAGAGATAGCGAATAGTAGAAAAATTAATAGCTAAAGGACTATAAAAAAGATAGAAATAGGATAATATAATGAAATAGATACTAAATAATAAATATAAAAAAATATTCCTTTTATAAACAGCACTATGCTGTTTCAACAAGCCAACACGATTAAAATAAAGATAAAAAGGAAAGAAAAAAGAAGAAAAATATATTAGTGAACTATATATGGATTTTAATGAAAGTACGGATATTCCAGTATTAAGCTGAATCCCTAAATAAGTCAATAAATCTGGTATAAGCCTAGTTATGTTTTTGGTCAATAACTCTGAACTAACAATAGATAAATTTGCAGCCCCAGTACTATTCATTATATTAGGAATTAGCAAAAAATTATAAATCAAAAAAGATAGGAAAAAAGGAATAATCAAAAGCCCAGCAAATTGTATCAATCCTCGAATTTTTTTGCTATTATCTATTGCAAAAAGAATGCTCACTAAAAGAAAGGGGACGACATAAAAAACTAAGAATCTCTGAGGGTTATGCGAGAAGAAAAAGGTATAAATTATTAATCTAAATAATAAATCGTATCCATTTATAGAACTACCATTTATCAATAACTTCACAGCATCCCCTAATAATAAACAAAACAAAATAAAGGTTGGCAAATACGCTATCTCTCCGAATAAAAAGCTTGCACTATAGTAAGAAAAAGCCGAGAAAAATATTGTTCTGGACAACCATTTTTGAATATCAGTAGAATCAAGTTCATTGAGTAAATAGTTTAATGTCATCAGTGCTATCGATACATAAAACAAAGAATTCAATGAATAAACTAAATAAATATTATCAATTAAAGCATAAAAAATTATCAAAGGAAAAATACCTAATCCTAGCCAAACATCTCCATTAGCATAAATCCAATTAGGAGGAAACCAAGACCCAGATTCTAAAATGGACTCTACTAATAAAATTTTTGTTGCAGTATCAGAATGAAAATACGACTCTTGCCCTCTGAATATATAATAGAGTAAACTTAGGAAAGTCAAACAAAAAGATAATTGTAGAATCTTAGTAGAAATTTTTTCTAAATTGATAAACAAAAATCTATCTTTTTTTATAGGAGAAGAAGGTATAGCCTTAGGCATAAAAGTTTTATAAGTATTAAAAAAAAATTAAAGATTATTAGGAAAAAAATGTCAAAATAAAGTATCTTCTCATTATCTTAAATTTATTGACTTATAAACATCCATTGTACGCTGAATAGTTTGATGCCAATTAAAGGCTTTACTTCTTACATTGGCGTTCTCTATTTTCGTCCTCAAGCTATCAATTTGCAAAATTGTCTCAAAAATTTTTTGTTTTAAACCTTTAGAGTCTTGCATCTTAATTATCTGAGCGTTCTCTTCATTAACAATTTCGCCCAAAGAAGAATTGTCCGTGCTTAGAACAGGTACGCCAGAAGCCATAGCCTCCAAAGGAGGAAAACCAAATCCTTCATAAATAGAAGGGAAAATAAACATCGTTGCACCATTATAAACATGAGCCAGTTCTAATTTCGACAAATAGCCTAGCTTAATAAACTGTCCTTTTCTCTTTAATGATAAGGCTTCATTCCAAATTTTTTCATTATTCCATCCTTCAGGGCCTACGTGTACAATTTTGTATTCTTGCTTAATTGAATTTGGTAATTGATTATAAGCGCTTAATACTAACTCTATATTCTTTCTCGGTTCAAAAGAACCAACAATCAAAAAATATTTTAAGCCTAATAATTTATGTTTTTTTAAGGTGGGAGAAATCTCTTTCTCAGTCCTAGGTTTAAAAATTTCATCAACACCCAATGGAATACTTGTAATTTTATGCTCGTTAACTCCTAGAATATTAATCATTTCCTGCTTTACAAATTTGGAATCCGTAATAAAATGATCCGAATTTTCTAAGGTATACTTTAAATGTTTTTCAAAATACCTAACTCTTTCAATAGGATGGTACTCAGGAAAATGGAGAATGGATAAATCGTGAAAAGTACTTATTTTTTTTCCTTCAAAGGGTAATAGATTATAATTGGTTTCATGATAAATATACCCTTTATATTGGGTTTTTAATTGACGAGCGACAATTTTTTCTGTTAGTTGAGTATAATTTGTTTTAACTATTTGAGGTGCAAATTGATAAATTAATTGTTTTATTTGACCTAATGAACTAAGATTATCGGCCTTATTATCTTCTTCATGGATACTGAGGAAATCATCATAAACTTTTGAATTAGAAAAGAAGCCAAATGAATTAATTGAGTTAATTGCTTTAATTCCCTCAATTATCTTTCTAGTATAAACACCTATTCCTGTTTCTTCTCCTAATAATGGAGTAACGTTATAAAGCAGTTTCACAATTATGTTTTATGTAAAGAGATATGCAAGCATACCTATTATTTCATTTTACTAACACTATTCCTTTTCTTTACCTTAGTAAATTTTACGTTAAGGTCATCTTTTGCTAAAAATGCTATTTTATTTTGGTCTAAATCTAATTTATAAAATCTATCTTGTATATTCATAAAATTAACATGACTCGCTTTTCTATAATGCTCAAAACGAACATTCGAACTTCTAGTTAAATCACCAATAGCAAGTTTTAACATATGTTCCTTAAAATCAATTTGGTTTCTTAGTCCCCTTAATTCTTTTTCTAATTTAGGTAATCTTATTAAAGCATATATAAATTCAAATAAAGTTGAGATTACGGGAATTTTACTAATAGCAAATCTCAGTGCAGGAATGAAAGTGCCTCTTACTTTTATTTTCTTGGAACGAACTTCTTTAGAATAGGCCATTCTAGAGATTATTTCCGCTTTAGAAATACCTTTTAATAATTCTTGTTGATAAAAATGATGTCCTCCGTCGTCAGGAGGTCTTTTTAGTAAAGAAAGATATAACGCTTCAATAAAATAAACGGAAGGAATAGATACTAATTCCTCAATATTATATTCCATTCTAGAGTAGTCAGGCATCTCTTGCGAAAGCATAGGAAAGCTAGAAGGAATTCTATTTTCTCTAGCGAATTTCTTAAGATCAAGCTCTTTTCTTCTAGTATTTACTAACGTTAATTCACTTTCAATAGCTTGAAAAATTTTTTGGACCTTCATATTATCTTTTATCTAATTTTTGATGGCACTCTTTTCTATTAATGATGTCAAAATCGTTTCATATTGTTTTAAAGAATACATTTTTTCGTAATAAGCTCTTGCATGTTTTCCTAATTGATTTACTTGTTCCCCTCCTTCTTGTAAATAGTCTAATGCATTTTCAAAATCTTCGTAACTATCATAATAAAATCCTGCTTTTGAATCTTTAATATGGTCTTTTAATACTTGGCTTTTTGCATTGACAATAGCAGGAGTTGAGACCATAAAAGCTTCTATTAATACAATTCCTAAGCTTTCTAAAGAGGATGGGTGAATAAAAGCAAGTGCATTTTTCATCAAATCTAATTTTTCTTCTTCGCTCACAAATCCTTTGTAGTAAACACCTGGATGGTTACAATCACTTAAATTACCTTTACCGATAGTATAAAGTTTAATTGACTGTTTTTTTAAATAATATCTGGAAAAGAAATCATATAATTCTAAAATTCCTTTAGCCTGCTCGATTCGGCCAGCATATAATATATATTTTTCCTTGACATTTTTTTTAGCTTGAATTTTCTTATCTGCCAAACCAAATCCAATGATACTGTTTTTAACCTTAGCCCGATAAATAGAACGAACTGCAAGGTCTCTTTCTGCCTTAGTCAAAAATAAATGATGGTACTTCTTATATCGTTGCATAATAGGCAGGTATACAGGAGGTTCATCATGAAAAGTCGGAATAATAAATATTTTTTTATCATCCTTAATAAATTGAGTGCCAAAATAAGTAGTCGGGTACAAATAAGTCATAAATAAAAAGGAGGTATACTGTTGTTCATGTTTTTTTATATAAGTATACAGTCCAGAAGAATAAGGTCCTTCATATTTAATCCACTCTTCTGTCGCCCCCAAAGGTAGTTTCCTATACTTTGTAATAAGTTCTTTTTTTTCTTTTGCATCCATATACAGAAATAGGTTAGATGGCATTCTGTAGCTAAGCGTAACATCAAATTGAAACCAATAGTCTCCTCGTTCAAAATCATTTGAAAAACGTATAATATTTAAATCTTGCTGCACCTTCTCTACTCCTTCTCCATAATGGTTTCTCCAAGTAACATGATCCTTAGCACAGGTAGATAGAATATCTACCTTAAAAGTTGAACATAATGCTTTAGCCATTGCTAAAGCATAGCCTTCTGACCCTCCGATTACATCTTTTCCTGCTCGTTGGACTACAATTGCAATTTTCTTCTTCATCTTAAGCGATTTTTAAAGCATCTAATAGTGCCGATTCTGTTACCTTTTTACTAAACCTTTTTACATTTTCTAAACCTTTTTCAGCTAAAAAAATTCGATAATCTAAATTTTGCTTTAAAGTATAAATTGCACACACAAATTGATAATAATCCATTTCAGATAAAACAATTTGATTGTCGCCTATGGTATCTTTGATAGCAGAACTATCATAAGCAACTACTGGTACCTTTAATTTTTGTGCTTCTATGATTGGTACGCAGAATCCTTCATGTTCTGAACAGACTAAAAATACATGAGAAGTTGAATAATAACTAAATAAATCCTCAAAACAAACCCCTAACCTTATTTTCACATTTGGTGTAAGCCCTAAGTCGTCTATCGTTGTTAACACTTCTTCATAATAAGATTCCATCCCATCTGGAATCCGACCAATCAATGTTAGCTGGATATTATCATCGTAAGTTGATATGTAACGGTATATAATATTGAGAAGATGTTTATGCCCCTTATTTGGTACAAAGCGTCCTACAAATAATACATTGACATTATTAGTAATTTCTTCATTTAATACATTTATATTAATCTTTTGTTTTTGAAAAGCATTTCCATTGAAAAAAGGTGGTACTACTTTAATCTTATTATTTAAAACCCCAAAATTTATTAATTCTTCTCCATTATACTTAGAGTCAGGTAAATATCTTTTTATTTTTTTTGAATCAATTAGTTTCTTTAATACTTTCCTCGCTTTTATTGCGTCTTTCTCTAAGGAGCTATTATAGGAAGTGAAAAAGTTTGCCGGTGTTACGTTATGGTACTTTAAATATATTTTACATTTACTTTCATTAACAATATCAACAATATCATTGACTTCATCCCATCCTCCAGCGTAATGAAGTAATAATATTGTATGTTTTGACTTCGTTTCCTTTAGGAATTTTTTTTTACTTAATGTTTGAATACTTTTAGGAGAAGTTTCTTCTAAATATAAATCAAGCGTATAAAGATAAACATCAGCTCTATTTTTTAAACATAAATATTGTTGTAAAATATCATTTCCTATGGCATCTCCTTCATGTATAGCGTGGTAACAAATAATGATTTTCTGATTTTTTCGGCTCATGGCAAATTAGATTCTTTATCATATTTAAACAAGGAATGGATATTAAATTGAGAAGATATGGACTAGGATACTTGATTGTTTAAGCAGTCTTCATATAAATGAAGACTATCTACTATTGAAGCGTTATAGCATTAATACTCAATTTTAACATCCGTTTATCTTCAGACATTCCTAAATCAGAAGGCGATTTGATATCATAATGTCTAAAAAGTAGTGTATCAGGTTGTAAATTATCCTTCAATAGAAGATTAAAACTAGTTTTGTTATTGTTATCAAGCTTAATCTCTCCAATTAATTCATTATTCAAAAATAATTGAGAGAAACGCTGTGGATAGAAATATTGCCCTTCTAATATTAGATTCCTCTTTCGACTAGTCAGTTTATCCTCATACAAAACAATCATAGAATTTTCTCCTTCCGACCATTGGACTCCTGTAGGTTCTTTTATAGACCACCCAGATATAAATTGAGGGATATTAGGTTCGTAATCTAAACCACCTTTACAAGAGAACAAAAAAAGTGTTAATAAACATACAACTGTAAAAAAATTAATTTTAAATTTCATTATTTTTTGATATAAACTAAGTGTTCGTTTTTATTTAACTTAAATATTTTCGAAAAAAAACGCTTAGAAATTCAATTAGAAATAAGCTCTCCTTGTGATAAAACGTCTAACATATCCCCAATTGTAACTTTCAATTCAATCTCCCGTCGCCAATCTATCACCGATTTAATTTTAGAAGCATCTCCCACCAAATAAGGGATATCTGTTTGTCTCTTTCTAAAAGATTCCACTTCTAAGGTGATATCTACAGAAGACAAATCACAAATTAAATCAAATAATTGCTGAACGCTAGTAGCTTGCCCACTACAGAGATTATAAGCAGCACCGTTTGCTCCATGTTTGAGTAGTAACGGATAAGCTCTAACTACATCTCGGACATCCATAAAGTCTCTTACGGAATCCAGATTACCTAATTTAATAACAGGCGGTACAAGGCCTGCTTCTATCTTAGATAATTGTTCCACTAATGTTGGCAACAAAAAACTAGGGGGTTGTCCAGGTCCAGAATGATTAAATGGACGAACCCTTATGACTCTTTGTCCTTGTAGTGCATAACTATAGGCAAGCATATCTGCTGCTGCCTTACTAACACCATAATGATTAACAGGCTCTAGTTGAAAATCTTCTTTTATAAGGCTATCATATCGACCATATACATAAGCACTACTCACAATTAAAATGGCACAATCTATTGATTTAGCCGCTTCTAGAATATTTAATGTTCCCTGTAAATTAACCTCATAAAAAGCATGAAAATTATTAGAGGCAGGATGAGAAATAGCTGCTAAATGATAAACTTCACTCGGTTTAATCTCCCTAATGATTTGATTAACCGCATTTTTATTAGTAACATCAAGAGAAACAGGTATAACTTCGTCTGAAAAGTCCTGTTTCTTTCCATTCCTACATCCAGCATAAACGGTATATCCTAACGTTTGTAAGTGCGTTACTAAGTATTTTCCCACAAAGCCCCCTGCTCCTGTAACAAAGGCCTTAAGCATAGGTAAGTAATGATTTATTTCCTTTTACAAAAGCTAAATCCGTTTCAACCATTAGTGCAACCAAATCTTTAAATTTAGTAGTAGCACTCCAACCTAGTTTTTCTTTAGCTTTGGATGGATCTCCTATCAAAAGGTCCACTTCAGATGGTCGCATAAAACGTTCATCCTGCACCACATAATCTCTCCAGTTCAAATTTACGGAGCTAAATGCAGCTTCTACAAAAGATTCAATCGTATGTGTTTCGCCTGTTGCTAATATGAAGTCATCTGGTGTTTCTTGTTGCAACATTAAATACATTCCTTCTATATATTCCTTGGCATATCCCCAGTCTCGTTTAGAGTCCAAATTTCCTAAACGAAGTTCTTTTTGCATTCCTGCCTTAATTCTTGCTACTGCTAATGTAATTTTACGTGTTACGAACTCAACACCTCTTAAAGGGCTCTCATGATTAAATAAAATACCAGAGCAAGCAAACATATCATAAGACTCTCTATAGTTTATAGTCATCCAATGTCCATATAATTTTGCTACACCATAAGGGCTTCTAGGGTAAAAAGGAGTCGCTTCTCTTTGTGGCACTTCCTGTACTTTGCCGAACATCTCAGAAGTAGATGCTTGATAAAATTTAGCCTCGGGTAGAAAAGTTCTAATCGCCTCTAATAGCCTAGTAACACCTAGTCCAGTAACGTCACCCGTCATAATGGGTTGATCGAAAGAAAGTCCGACAAAACTTTGAGCTGCTAGATTGTATATTTCATCAGGCTTATGTTGTATCAAAACCCTCTGAATACAACTTATATCAGCCAAGTCAAAATCTGCCCATTCTATTTCATTCGTAATCCCTAAACGATCTAATCTTTCTCTATTTCTAGTACTGGCACGACGCTCTCCACCAATAACTTTATATCCTTTCTGTAATAAAAATTCGGCAAGGTATGCACCGTCTTGCCCTGTAATACCTGTAATTAATGCACTTTTTGACATAGGATTATATTTATAATTGTTCTAACTAAAATTATTTAAATAATTCTGAATAACTTTTTCAGGGTCACCAGAATCAACTATTTCACCTTCTTGAATGTGGATAACTCTATGAGCGTAGGTTTTTAGCTCAGAAAGATTATGCGTTACGAGTATAATTGTTTTATCATTTTTAATAAAATCTTTAAAAGCTTTATCTGACTTTAATCTAAAATCTTCATCGCCTACTCCTCCAAAAAATTCATCTAATAATAAAATGTCAGCCTCTGCATGGATGGCGATAGCAAATGCTAAACGAGTCACCATGCCACTTGAAAAGAATTTCACAGGTGTATCAACAAAACTTCTTAGGTCAGCGAATTCGATAATATCATCAAATTTCTGACCTATTTTTTTAAAAGTAAGCCCTATGATAGATCCATTGACATAAATATTTTCTCGTGCTGTCAAATTTGCATCAAACCCAATTCCTAGAGATAATCTAATCAGTCGACCATTAATCTCAACTTTTCCACCTTTATCAGGCGGAAAAGCACCAGTCATAATCTTTAGTAAAGTTGATTTACCAGAACCATTTTTTCCTATAACTCCTAAAAATTCTCCTCGCTTAATCTCTAGATTTATTTCAGTAAGGGCTTTTATTTCTTTCTGTTTCTGAGGTTTAAAAAGGTTTAAAGCCTTTTCCATAATAGAATCGTATTGCTTTTCAGCAACATAAAAAGTTTTATTGATATCGGTAAGTCTAATTATCGTTTCTTCACTAACTTCAGTCGATATATCAGCATTAGAAATTGACGCTTGTACACTCTTAAAATTCATATTTTTTCAGCTGCTTTATGAGAAAATTTTGAAAAAAGTCCTAGTCCAATAAAAAAAACGACTAATGATAAGGCAAAACTATAACCCAGTATTTGAAAATCAGGGGGAGTCCCATAAAGCAAAACATTATGCAAATTAATAACAAGTCCTGCCATTGGGTTCACATATAAAAGCCAAGGAAGGTTTTCTAAAAAAATCTCTTGGCTATACACAATTGGCGTCATCCAAAAGCCAGCCATTACTATCATATCCCAAAAATGTTGAATATCTTTTAAGTAGATACTAAGTGTAGATAAAATCAGACTAAAACCAAGTACCATTAAACAGGTAATAAGCAAAAGGACAGGAAAATAAATCATTGTCCAAAAAAATGGAAACCCACCAACAATGATACTAATAAGCAGGTAAGCTAAAAAATTAAATAAAAACCCCATTAAAGCACTTAGGGTAGTAGAAATTAATAAATCTACTTTATTAAATTGCACACTTTCAATTAAATATCTTTTAGAAAGCAATACATTTATCCCCTTAGAAGTACCTTCTACAAAAAAATACCAAAATAATAATCCAGAAAAAAGATATAATTCAAAATGTTCTATATCCGTTTTAAATAGCGACGTAAATATGGAATAATAGACTAAAATCTCAATTGCGGGCCTAATTAATGCCCAAAAAACGCCTAGTTTGTGGTAATAATATCGACTCTTAAAATCGACTTTCGCCAAGACCCAGATTCGTTCCAGTTTATTATTTTCTGGAATTCTTTTAAAAAAAGATGCTACAAATGTATCTACCACTTATTTTTTAATTATAAATTATCAATGTGTTTCTCAAAGGATATACTATAATTTTTCCATGAAAATCTTTGGTATCTCCTATTATTATTTTCCGTAATATTATTTTTAGAAATATCTGCTTTCATCATTATATCAATTAGTTCCGTTTTAGTTTCAAAGAAATCTACTTCTTCTCCTCCAACTTCAACTAAACTTGAATTTTTAGCTACAAAACATCTTGCATTACAAGATAAAGCTTCTGCTACTGGCAGGCCAAATCCTTCATATAAGGAAGGGTAAATAAAAGCAAAACACATAGTATAAAAAATAGGAAGTTCTTCAAAAGGAACATACCCTAATATTTTTATAGCTGATTTATATGGATGTTTTTCTAGTTTCTTAAAAAAATCTTCATTTTTCCAACCTTTTTTGCCTATAAAAACAAGTTGATGGTTATCATTATCGTCCTTAAGATTTTTAAACGTTTCAAATGCATCTAGTAATAGATTCAGGTTTTTCCTTGGTTCTATGGTACCTACGCTCAGAAAGAAAGGTTGCTGTATAGCATATTTTGTCAAAACATCAGGATTCATTTTAGGCTGAAAATTATCTGAAACACCTAAAAGAATAGTTTTAATTTTTCCTATTGAAATGGGATATGTCTTTTCAACATCATTTTTTGTATTACTAGAGCTAGCAATAATTAAATCTGCCTTTCTCATAATTCTAGGCAAAAAAAGCTTGTGTAAGAACCAACCATTAAACGTATGCAGTTTAGGAAACAAGATAGGAGTCAAATCATGAATAGCAGTTATTCGTTTGATTCGTTTAGGTAGATTAAAAGGCCCAAAATGCGCGGGTTCAAATACTGCATCGACTTTCAACCATCTACAAACAAAAGGAATCAAGAAAAACAACCTAAAAGTAGCATAACCCGGTAACCAGTCAATTGTTGGCAAAATAATCTGCTTAAACTCTTGAAAGTTCTGACCTTTTCGTTCTCGAATTAATACATACCTATGTTTGCTATTTTCATTTTGACTTAAGGCAGTAATAAGCTCTTTTGTGTATACATAAACTCCAGCACTTTGATTATCCAAAGGCCCTGCTAAAATAGCGATTATTTTTTTTCCCTTACTGCTAATCATTGAGCGTGACTATTTATCTTTTGAAATAAAAAGATAGTTTAACGTGGAACAAAATATAGGAATTCATTAATTTAATTGAGGCAAAAGAAAATAAAACAAAAAGGTAATTTTTTATATTTTCACATTTTATAAATGAAGTAAAAAGATATATTATTCTTTTTTAGTAAAATTCAATAAATTTAATTTCAAGAAAATGCACTTTTATTCATCTCAATTTAAGTGAATTATTTTAGTTTTCCTGAGATTTACCATAAGAATCCATAGCGGAAGATTGTCTTTGAAAGAAGAATTTATAAAAACGTTTTAGGTCATAAAATAAGAAAAACGTTTGTTTCTTAAGAATAGCAGAAGAAGTAATCATTTTTTTTTCATAAAAAAAAGTATTCCTTGCTTTTTTAATAATTCCGAAATCATTAAGCAAAGTATCTTTACACGATCGAAATAAAATTTTAAAGTATTTTAATCGCAAAAAAAGCAGGCTAATCACTAATAAAATTAAAAATCGAAATATCCAAAAAGGACTCATTAAAATAATTACAGAAATAGGCATCAACTTAAAATAAGTATATATGATATGTTTTTGTATTTTAAGTGAATAATCATAATCAAATATCTTTTTAATAGATTGTCCCATTTTATGATAAACAACAGCAGTCGGCTCATACCAAGATTTATATCCAGCTATTACTGCACGCACACCTAATTCTGCGTCTTCATATCCTGTATTAAAATGCTCGTCAAAAACCCCAATATCTTTTAACATTTGGGTAGTATACAAAGCAGCACCTGCACTAGCGCCCATATTTTCAAATCCCTTAGTATAATTATCAACCGGCTCTCCATGTCCAATAGGCAATATCTCTCCTGTGTTCAACATCATATGTCCCGCATTATCCATTTTGGTCCGTTCATAGTAATCAACCATTTTACTACAAACCATTGCAGCTTGATTATCTTTTGCCGATTGAACTAAGTTCTTCAACCAATTATCAAAGGGAGCGGTATCATTATTCAGTAACACTACATATTCATAAATAGGGTTAATTAAAATATAATTAGTTAATATAATATTGTTTCCTCTAGTAAAACCTAAATTTTCTTGATTTATAATGAGTTCAATTTGAGGATGTATAGCATATTTTTCTTTAAATATTTTTTGACTTTCATCCATTGAACCATTATCAACAAGATATATTTTAAATGGTTGATAGGTTTGTTTCATTAAAGCATCTAAGCACTCTAAAGTATCTTTCCATCCATTCCAGTTTAGTATGATTATCGGAATTTCCATTATGCAGTTTTAGGCAGCAAAATCATTTTTAAACGAAAAAATAAAGTACAACGCAAATATAAATTAATACATTTTTTATGTCTAGTTAATTTAGCTCCGCCACCCAAAAGTCGAATAATCATAAAAAACGAAATTTTTATAATTAGGATAGAGACCTTTAGTAAAATCACTTTAAACTTTACGAAGTCTTTCTTAAAAAGTTCTCTCTTATTAAAGCAAATTTAATATTCAACACGAAGGATTTCAAACATTTATAGGTCACACCTTTATTTGAGCCTAAATCTATTAAAGTGGTTAGCAAGCATATAAAAAAGTATACCACTTACTCCACTAAAAAGTAAAATACGCCAAATAAACGAAATACTTCCAGTATTAGGAAATACAATCAAAAACAAGAAAATTAACGTAGACAAAAAGTA
>Ga0129327_10001209_pt1 | contig 15383 bp, 10 predicted proteins | sample CPBDNA_6_FD_111799 | JGI IMG/M metagenome (GOLD analysis project Ga0129327, IMG submission 111799) | Freshwater to marine salinity gradient microbial communities from Chesapeake Bay, USA - CPBay_Spr_31_0.8_DNA | ecosystem: Environmental > Aquatic > Marine > Coastal | place: USA: Chesapeake Bay... | reverse complement strand
TAAAAAAAGATGCATATATATTAGGCGCATCTCTGTTTAATGTATTTATATTTAAATAAAAACTGATTATGTTTGGTTAATTATATTAACGAATGCATTAGTGCTTGCTCGCTTTCGGTTCGCGAGAGTTTCTGATGACTCAATGACTATATGCTCATCAGGCGTTACCTTAAATAATGGCTGGCCTTTACTAATAATAACGCCATCATCGGCAACCAAGATTTTATCAACTGTTCCCGCAAAGGTTGCAGTGACTTTATTAAACATTTTCATTACTTCGACAATATATAAATCATCACCTATCTCAAAGTGATCACCCTCACTAACAAAGCAATGGGCCGTTGGCGTTTCTCGAGAATAAAACATGCCTCCAGAGGCAGCTAAAATCTCATCAGACTTAGCAGCTAACGGGGGCACTAAGGCTGTTTGCATGGCTATTTGTAATGTCTCATCAAAGAGTTGCTCTGGAATATGAATACTCAAATCGTCATTAACAAATAAATCATAAAAATCCGTTTTAGCCGCAATATAAGGAAGAATGGCTAAAATAGACAAGCCTGCTTGATAGCCTTGATGTGCCGACTGAATCGCCAGCCACTGCTCACTATTAAAAGCGCTGGCATTAGGCGCGCTGGAATGACTCAATATTAAAGAAAGATCAGCAAAATTTTCAGCTTGAATAGTACTTTCTAGCGACTGATAAAACTGTAATGCATCGACCAGAATTTTATAATCATGATCCCAGATAATATCTTGCGCAGGCCTATCGTCTCGATAATCCATATTCAAATAATGGTAAAGATCATCAAGTAACAAAATAGGATTACAGTGCCAGACAACGTTGGCTTTGCTTCCATTGTTTACAATAGAGCAATCAGCACTATGAATACTCAGCCAGCCCGATAACGCATGGGCATTGTTTAGCAGCTTATCTAACGGCCTTAATAAGAGTGACTGTTTTCTATCGATCACATCCGCTTTGCTAGCCAGCAAATCAGCATCAGCAGCCGAAGCATTCAGATAAGACTGACGAATCAATTGATAGGCATACGGTAAATCGATATTACTCGCTTCTTGCTTTAGCAAACCGACGGCTGTTAGATACGGCACAATAAACTGAGTGGTTGGTCGCGCCTGAACATGGTTACCAATAAACCAATTCGTCAATCCATAATGAAACTCAAGATTTGTACAAAGATCTTCACCCTGTAGGTCTGTACAGCGTAAAATTTCTGCTAGGCGCTCAAAACTGTCAAGGCGGTCTTCACCATGAGTTAATAGCAAGGCAATATTACTGTCGTAAGCCCCCGCTAAGTTATATTTCATAAACACATTCGTATCTGGGTTGTGTAATGAAATACCTTGATCATCGCGAATCTCATGATCCATGGGTTCAGACCATGAACCAATTAAACCGCCAGCATGCGGCTGAAGCGCCTCATTGGTTGCATTCAGCCTCGCCTCAATAGAAGCATTTTTTCTAACAATGCGTTCGGGTTTGGGCAAACGACTGCCATGCCTCGCTAAAAGTACCATCGCCTCGACTAATGAGTCGACAATAAATACTTCGTTTTTATTATCAGGATTTGAAAACTTAAGGCTATAACATAACTCAGTGACCCTATGCTCAACCTGAATGCGCGTATTCATCTCCATAAAGAAATGATTGCCAGCATCGACAATACACTCAAAGGTAGAAACAGAATCTAAACCCACGGCTTGGCCAAATGTTGCAGCCTCTAACTCCATAGCATCCAAGATTTTCAAATCTGCCTCTAAAGTACGCAAGGCAGCTTCACTGCCATTACCGTCACCTAAGGATTTCTTAGCACAAGTAATAGACCGCACTAAAGATTCATGTGTAGAAGAAACTTCTAGCAGCTTTTGCTCATGCATTTGTAATGAGCAATCACGCGCACCTAAAGATATACACCAATCACCATTACCCAGCACTTGAATTTCTTGATGACGAGTCGATTCTATATTTAACTCAAGCAAAATATTTTTGTTATCACCCACACCTGTGGTTTTTACTTCATTCAATATTTCAAGCACTAAAGCTGGCGCTTTACTAGCAGCAGTTATTGCTTGCTGCTCTTTTGATCCTGAATAAGATGACGATGCCGCTAAGATACGCTGGCCCTTACCGCCACCGCCACCAATGGCTTTTAAACGAATACGGTTATCGGGATAGTTCGCAACCATGTCAATAACAGATTGTTCTATTTGCGCTTGTAACTCTTCAATCGAATAAAGATCAATGCCAGCATCATAACTAGCGGCTAAAACACAAGCTGCTTTATCGGCTAATAATGCCTCTGGATCCTCAAAAACACTTTTATCAAGCTTTAAATTTTCAGTCTTAACCAGTAACTCTAAACTCGCAACATCAGGGTACTTAGCGAGCAAAACAAGTGTCGTTGCATTATCAATACCGGGCGTCACACTCACGCCGACTTTTAATGCCGTTCGCTTAGCCTCATCTTTTAAACCCGCAGAGTGGACGGTTCGCGCACAAGGGCCAATAAAATTAAGACCTGCGCGCTCCACTGCGGCAACCATATCTTCATCTTCTGCCATAAAACCGTAGCCAGCAAAAATAGCGTTATAGTTATTCTGCTTAGCAATTTTAATAATTTGCTCAATACGCTCTAATCGCTCTTCTTTAGTTGCGCCCGAATAATCAGGTACACGATGAATCCGATTTGGATCCGTCAACAAACGTAATTCTGGCGACAAGGCATTAGGATAAACAATCGAATCTTTTTCTGATAATAGTATGCCGTAGCCACTGATTCCCATTTCAGTAAAAACGTCCATCACCTCTTTACGAATAGGACCGCGACAAATAATCAAAGGCCGCATATCCATACAGCTAAAACTACGCACCCACTCTGAGGGCATATTCGCGAGTCTTCGGTCACTATGAATCAAAGGGTTGTTCAAATAATTATTAACAGTGCTCACAGGCTTCCTCTAAAACTATTAATCTCGTTGTTAATGGCATTAGTAATGGCATTATTAATGTCATTGCTAATGCTATTGAACGTCTTATGGAATCGGTTAATGAAATTCACGCTGCGGGCCATACATAGGCTCAGGCTTATAATGGCGTAAATGGAAAGCCATATTCTCACCCAGCACTTGACGCAAATCTGCCGGCATAACAATTTGTGAAATTGAACCTAAGCTCAAAGCCTCTTTAGGATTTAATAATTCATTCTCATAGCGCTGAGAGAGAAAAGCTTCCTGCTCTTTAACCCAGAGCTCAATCAAGCGTTCGGATTCAATCAATGCATCGGCCTTAGACATGCCAGAGGCTTCTAACTGTTCGGCTTGTTGTGCAACTCGACCTTGCTTTGATTGTTGAATGGCTTTTATTTCATCTTTATACACAAAATTAATACCGGCAGGGCCCATAACAGCGGCACGTGTTGTTGGTAAAGCGATTACGAAATCAGCACCGGTAGGATAATTATTAAACGAGGCATAAGCGCCGCCGAATGCATTACGAATAATCAGTAAAAAGCGCGGCGTACGCAAATCAATAATCGCATCTAGCATGGCGCGGCCCGCTTGCACAATGCCGCCCTGCTCCTGCTCTTTTCCTGGCAAAAAGCCTGTTGTATCTTCCATAAAAATAATGGGGATATTATATAAATTACAGAAACGGATAAATCGCGCATTCTTATAAGCCGCTGCAATATCGATTTGCCCCGATGCCACCGCGCTATTATTAGCCACAAAACCGACGACATTACCGCTTAATCGGCCTAAGGCCGTTATGGTATTTCTGGCACGTAACTCTTGCACCTCAAGATAATCACCATGATCACAAAGCTGTTGAATAACAATACTAATGTCAAAGGGTGTATTCATTCCGGTGGGCGAGTTAAAGGTTTTTTTCAATAAAATATCAACGTCCCATGTTTTACGTGATATAGAATCAGAGGTGGGCTGAAACGGCGCCATTTGACTATTATTATCAGGAATATATTTTAGCAACTCGCGCACTTTTAACAGCGCAGCTACTTCATCATCAACCACAAAATCAGCAACACCAGACTGACTATGAACGCCAGGACCACCGAGCTCATCGGGCGTCACATCTTCGCCAAGAACCGATTTCACAACACCCGGTCCTGTTAACCCAAAAAAACTATCTTTGGGTTGAATCATAAAAGAGCCCTGACGTGGCAAATAAGAACCACCACCGGCATTAAAGCCAAACATACACATAATAGAAGGCACTACACCATTAATTTTACGCAGTGCGGTAAAGGCTTCAGCATAGCCATCAAGCCCTCCTACGCCCGCAGGAACATAAGCACCGGCACTATCATTTAAGCCCACTAATGGAATTTTTCGCTTACCCGCAAGCTCAAATAGTCGCGCCAGCTTTTTACCGTTAGTTGCATCCATTGAGCCCGCACGAATAGTAAAGTCATGGCCATAGAGCGCGACATCACGACCATCGATAGAAACAATAGCTGTAACCAGCGATGCACCGTCAAGGTTTTCACCCCAGTTCTGAAATAAAATGGTAGGCGGCACATCGGTTAAAACACTAATGCGTTCCCAAACCGTCATACGATTTTTTAAATGTTGCTTTTGTCTATTTACATCACCCGCTGCCGTAAATGGCCGCTGCATTAATGCAAAACCTTCTTTTAATTTTTCTTCATATAAGCCGGGCTCATAACTTGCTTGACCGGGTACGGTAAACTCAAGCTCCTTAGAGGAATCGAAAGGGTTTTTTAAGGAGGGTTTTATCGGGCTCGCGGTCATAATCGTTTCCGTTTTAATGCTTGTTTAAACGAACACATTCATTGCTGGTTTGTTAACTAATGAATTTATTAACTAATGATTTAACTAACTACTTTTTTCGATGCTAAAGTTGAAGTTAAAGCTGTAGTTAAAGTTGTAGTTAAAGTTAAGCGACGCTCTAATCCACTTTATCACTCGAAGCGTAATCATTATATGGCAGTATGTATCTCATTACAGACGTTATAAGCCAAGATGACTGTTGCGAAATATTTATCTGCTGTAGCTGTAACTGTAGCTGTAGCTGTAGCTGTAACTATAATAAGCTACTTAACCTCGAGTTAAGCTGCTTAGCCTTGATGATAACGCTAAAACATCTTTGCACGACTTCCAAGTATGGCAATTAAAAACATTCTTTTAAAGACGGCGTTAAATTAAGTTGAATTAAGCTGAAGTAGAAAGCCACATAAAGTAAGACTATCCACCTTGCTCGAACGACTTTTTAATTTAGCCTATGCCAATGTTTCAATGTATATAATTGCTAAATTGATTAACAAGAAAAGCCAATAACCTTATTTTAATTAATAACTTATGTCAATTAAGTGATCTAAATACAATGTAAAATTGCTGCCTCATTAAGCCAGCATCAAGGCTATTAATCAGGTATTATCGCCGATCACTGGCCGCAGCTGATAATAGCGTCACCCGCACAATACTTTTATGAATACAAAGCCTCGCGCAAATACTGTCGATATCCCCTATATGCAAGATAGCTGTAGCTATTTTGAGCGTCTACGCCACCTTCCCTACCCGGTATTGCTTGATAGCAATGCCCAAGCCTCTGCGGGACGCTTTGATATTATAACGGCCTCGCCAGCTAGTATTATTATCAGTAAGACTAACGCCGATAACGATGCCTTATTTACTCAAATTAATAAAGATATCTCGAGCTATACCACCAACGGCGCACAGCATTTAAGCGCGCCCTTTGTATCGGGCGCTATTGGTGTATTTAGTTATGATATTGGAATGCAGCTTAATGGTTTAGGATCAGACTTAAACCCAGACTCCGAAACCGACACTAACGCGCCATGGCCAATGCTGATTGTTGGCGTTTATCAATGGGCCATTGTGCAAGATCATCAACAACAACAATCTTGGCTATTAAGCGACCCGAAACAAGATAAGACCATTACCGATGGTTTATTGAGCTTAATAAGCCATCAGCAAGAGAATGCAGACACTGAACCATTCAACCTAACCACCGCTTGGCAGGCTAGCGCGGACATTAAAAGCTATAACGCGCTGTTTAATTCTGCCATGAATTATATTGAGCAAGGTGATTGCTACCAGGTGAATGTTGCGCAGCAGATGAGCGCCGAATATAAAGGCGACAGCTGGCAAGCGTATAAGCAATTACGGCATACATCTCCTACACCCTTTGCCGCTTACTTTGAAGCGCCACAAGGCTGCTTAATGAGTTTATCGCCTGAGCGTTTTATTCAAGTCAAAGACCAACAGGTTCAAACGCAGCCCATTAAAGGCACACGCAAACGTGGCGCGACAGCCGAAGAAGATAGCGCGTTAATTGCTGAACTCAGCAGTTCAGAAAAAGATAGAGCAGAAAACTTAATGATTGTGGATCTTATGCGCAATGATTTAGGTAAATGCTGTCAGCAAGGCTCCATTAAGGTGCCCAAACTTTTTGAGGTTGAATCACACCCGAATGTCCACCACCTTGTTAGCACGGTTACGGCTAAACTTCCTCAAGCTGGCGTCAGTAACGCTTTAGATTTACTAAAAAGCAGCTTGCCCGGCGGCTCGGTGACTGGCGCGCCAAAAAAACGCGCTATGGAAATTATCGATGAATTAGAATCTTTTTCTCGCTCTATTTATTGTGGCTCAGTGGCCTATATCGATAACTCAGGCAATATGGATTCAAATATTCTTATTAGAAGTTTATTGCTATCGAAAACGGATAACGAGAAAACCGGCACAGTACAATGCTGGGGCGGCGGCGGTATTGTCGCCGATTCAAAAGCCGAGCTGGAATATGAAGAGAGCCTGCAGAAAATAAGGAATATCTTAGACGCATTAAGCCACACACGTTAACCAAAATATTGGCTAACGTGCGGTTTAATATTAAAACCTTAGTCAATCGTTAAATCACGAACACTCGCATCAATAAAAGCCTGCTTTAAATCAGCGAAAGTATCGACAGACTTAAACTGTGGGAACTCATCTTTCACATTTTGAGGCGCATGAAAAAGAATCCCTACTTCTGCTTCTGCAAGCATAGTTGTATCGTTATACGAATCACCAGCAGCAATAATACGATACTGCAAATCATGAAAAGCCATTACTGATTTCTTTTTTGAGTCTTTCTGGCGAATATGGTAATCAACCACATTCCCTTCCGCATCGGCCTCTAGCTTATGACAAAACAGCGTGGGATAACCCAGTTGCTTCATTAACGGTGCTGAAAACTCATAAAAGGTATCGGACAATATAACGACTTGAAAGCGTTCGCGTAGCCAATCAATAAAATCGACAGCCCCTTCTAAAGGTGACATATCAGCAATTACCGCTTGAATATCCTGAAGCTTTAAATTATTTTCTTTTAGCAGTCTAAGCCGCTGAGTCATAAGAACGTCGTAGTCAGGAATATCTCGCGTGGTCGCTTTTAATTCTTCAATTCCTGTTCGGTTAGCAAAATCAATCCAAATTTCTGGGACCAATACACCTTCTAAATCTAAACACGCTATTTCCACATCTACCTCTTCTTTTTCATTATTTTATTATGACGACTTTTATGACAGTTTTGATGACAGCTTTTTATGACTAGCCACTATGCTCGCCAAGAACATAGCCGCCAGCTATTCAATTAAAATTTTTAGTATCACTAGTAGAGAAAATCTAAGCCCTTAATAAACCGGCAATTCAATATTCTCAAATAACGCTTCAAGTTCATTTTTACTGGTACATAAATACGCTTTTTCGACCAGCTCTTTAGACAGATGCGGCGCAAACATTTTTATAAAATCATACATATAGCCACGCAAAAATGTTCCGCGACGAAAACCAATCTTAGTGACGCTCGAAGAAAACAAATGACTCGCATCCAAAGCAACAAGATCAGAATCTGTACTTTCATCAAAGGCCATCTTCGCCACAATACCAATACCCAAACCTAATCGCACATAAGTTTTAATCACATCCGCATCGGCAGCTGTAAATACCACCTTAGGAGAAAGACCCTGATCAAAAAAGGCATCATCTAACTTAGAGCGGCCAGTAAAACCAAAAACATAAGTCACAATGGGATAACTAGCAACATCTTCAAGCGTGAGTTCACTGACTCTGGCTAACGGATGGTCTTTGGGAACAACAATGCAACGATTCCAGCGATAACAAGGCATCATCAGTAAATCACTAAAAAGCTCTAAGGCTTCGGTAGCAATAGCAAAATCAACCGTACCGTCGGCAGCCAATTCTGAAATTTGCATTGGTGTGCCCTGATGCATATGCAGGGAAACTTCTGGATATTTACCCATAAACGTTTCTATGGACGGAGGAAGTGCGTAGCGCGCCTGTGTATGTGTTGTCGCAATCGATAAACTACCCCGCTTTTCGTCGCTAAACTCTTGTGCGGCTTGCTTAATCGTCTCAACCTTGCGGAGAATTTCACCGGCGGTTTTTAATATAGCTTCGCCAGCAGGAGTGACACGGGTTAAATGTTTTCCACTTCGAGCAAAAACCTCGACCCCAAGCTCATCTTCTAGTAATCGAATTTGCTTACTGATGCCAGGCTGTGAAGTGAATAAACTTTGAGCAGTAGCTGAGACGTTTAAGTCATGGTGAGCCACTTCCCAAATATAGCGTAATTGTTGTAATTTCATAATGGGTGCTTTCGTTGTTTGATTCAGTTAATTGAGTTGAACATTAGCCGTAAACTCCCTTTCACCGGACACTGACAACAATCGACACCGTCTCATTTTTTTATGGTCGCAAATAATATCAAGCCACATTAATTATCTTATTTTTAATTAATTGTGGTGAAAGCGACAAGCGCATTATTAATATCGCGCAATACCTGTTGAAGTATAAAAATTCCAAACATCAAACACAGTGAGTTGGGCTATGTATGATTCTTAGCAAGCCATCTAGCGTTGCTGCACAGATGATATTCAACCTGCTATTTCTTTGCAAACCAAATGCTATTTAGTTTATAAAAACATGAAGCCTACCCTAAATAAAGGCCTGCCCAATACTAAAATTGTACATTTACTACGATTTCACTCTTTATGCTGTCTTTTCCTTAACGGCATCAAGATCAATCATTCGGCACCTTGTTAGCAACGCCATGCGGTACATGCCCAGTAGCAATATGTTCAGCAGCTAAGTCGCAATGCCCACGTTGATCATCAAAGAAGACATCGGCACCATAAGCGCGTAAAAACTCCACTTTTGGCAAGCCGCCCAAAAACAAGGATTCATCAATACGAATATGCCAGGCTCTCAATGTGCGAATAACCCGCTCATGCGCAGGTGCCGATCGAGCTGTGACTAAGGCTGTACGAATAGGCGAATCATCACCAGGAAACTCGGCCTGCAACATTTGCAACGCGGCCAAAAAAGACTTAAACGGCCCGCCAGACAGCGGCTCTTTCGCTGCCGCCCGCTCGGTAGCAGTAAACGCCTCTAGACCATCGGCTTTGTACACTTGTTCTGCTTCATCAGAAAATAAAACGGCGTCACCATCAAAGGCAAAGCGCAACTGATCAACGTGTTTGAGACTATCGACATTAGCGCCGCCGTTGCTCGCAGGTAAAAAAGTTGCCGCGGCAACACCGGCGTCTAACGCTGAGCGCACATCTGCAGCGTCGGTTGATAAAAATAAATGGCAACCAAATGCCTGAACATAGCGATAAGGGCTTTCACCACTGCAAAAAGCAGCACGGGCAATAGAGAGTCCGTAGTGCTCAATAGAGTTAAATACGCGCAAACCTGTGTCTGCGCTATTACGAGACAGCAGAATAATTTCTACGCGAGATTCACCCTCTAAGCGCTCATTGATACTTAATAATTTTTTGACCAAAGGAAAAGCATCACCAGGCTCTAAAGGCTCATCTTCATGATCAATTTGATACTGAGAATAGGCAGCCAAGCCCTCCTGCTCATACACACGATGACTATCATCCATTTTGAACATGGCACGCGAAGAAATTGCTATAACCAGCTTATCGCCGAGCTTTGATGTCATTGTTTAATTACCTGTGAGTTCAACTACAGCCTGCCTTTCTATTTAAGACTACTTATATAAGGCCTCTTATTAAAGACCACTTAATAAAGATCAGCTATTAAAGGCCTCTTAATAAAGGGCATCTATTAAAAGGCATCTATTAAAGACCACTTAATAAAGGGCATCTATTTAAAGGGCACCTATTAAAAAAGCCTCTTAGGATGCCACCTCTTCCTTAAGGAATAATGATTAAAGTCAGCAAAACGCTTTATGGCCTAATAATACCTAACAAACACAAGAGTATATGTCACATTCAATCGCTTTAGTAGATCGGCTGTCCTGCTCACTGACTAAGCCTAAAACAATGCTCGACAGGCCCATAAACCCGCTAGAACATTTCATGATAGGATGCCCCTATATTGATACATATAATGGACAGCTTGATGAATGAGTTACAGATTCCCGTTGGCGTCACAACGCAAGCCTGGCTTAATGCTAATGGCTTCGAGCAAATCACTGAAACTTGCATGATAGGTGGCAATGCCAGCAGTCAAATCTTCACTCTTACCAATCAACAGCAAAATAAAATTGTGGCCAAAATCTCGGCATCAATTAATGGTGACGTTTACGCTAAAGAAGCTCACGGTTTAAATTTACTGACACAGACACAATCACTGCGTATTCCCGAAGTACTGCATGTCAGCGATAACTGTCTGTTAATGGAACATATCACGAGTAAGCAGCAAAGCTCTGACTACTGGCGAATATTTGCCTCGCAGCTGGCAGATTTACACCGTAGCTATTTGCGTCAAGACAGTCAGCAAGACAGGTTTCACAAAGATGTATCCAAGCAGAATAGAATAACCCCAGACATGCCACGCTATGGCTTAGAACATAGCAATTACTGCGGTGAAAGCCCACAGCTTAACGGCTGGTTTGAAGATGGCCATGCCTTTTTTAGCGAGCAACGGCTGCTTCACCAAGCCAAACTGGCATTAGATAACGGCTTGCTTGAGTCTCAATGGGTCACTTACATTGAATCCATATGCAAAAGACTAGCTGATCTTATTCCAGAGCAGCCACCGTCACTATTACACGGTGATTTATGGTCAGGGAATGTACTTGTTGATGAACACGGACAGCCTGCATTAATTGATCCCGCGGTGTATTATGGCTGGCGAGAAGCCGATATTGCCATGACCTTACTGTTTGGTGGCTTAGCGCATGAGTTTTATTTGGCATACGATGAAGCGTGGCCCATGGAGACTAACTGGCGTAATCGCGTACCGCTGTATAATCTCTACCACTTGCTCAATCACTTAAATATATTTGGGCCGACTTATGCAGAGCAAGTAAAAGATACTATTGCTCGTTACGCCTAGTCCATTTTATTAACGTACAAAACAATAATGAATCAAGAAGCCGGTTTATGAATCAAGTTAGTGACAATGTTAGAAAGAAGGTTAGAGAGAAGGCTAAAGAGAAAGTTAGAGAAAAAAACATCAACCACCCTCTCTCTATTAAAACAAAGGTAGCAGCCAAGCTGACTTCCGTCAGTGCCTATATCAATCTTGCAGCACTTCGTCACAATGCACTAATAGCGCAGTCCATTGCGCCCCATTCAAAATTAATTGCGGTCATCAAAGCTAACGCCTACGGCCATGGCATTATTGATGCAGCAAAAGCATTGTCTACCGTCGCTCACGGTTTTGCTGTCGCTAGAATTAATGAAGCCTTAACACTGCGCGATAACGGCTTTAAGCAAATGATTGTCGTTATGAGCCCTGCATTAAGTTCTGATGCATTGCAGCTTTGCGCCAAGCATCAACTGACTGCGGTTATTCACAGCGATCAGAATTTAGACCTCGAAACACTGCCGCCTCATTTAGATTATTGGCTTAAAGTTGACAGCGGCATGCATCGTCTTGGCCTATCGATTGAATCACTAAACACAGTGCTTGAGAATATCGACAGCTGCTCACCAGCGACAACCTTAATGTCGCATTTTAGTAATGCTGAGCGCAAAGATGAAACGAGCAACCAATTACAAATGCAGTGTTTTAAAAGCGCATTAGCGCAAAGAGACGGAAAAGCAGACTATCAGCTGTCACTATCCAACTCCGCCGCCCTGCTACGCCATAACGATGCTGCTAACTATCAACAATGGCAATCGGCGCAACTCGACAACTACCCTATTAGTTCTGAATATATTCGCCCTGGCATAATGCTGTATGGTGCCGATCCGCTTGAAGAAGCAAACGCCGCTAGCCAATCGTTATTCCCTGTTATGACCTTGGCTGCACCTATATTAGCCATACGGACAATTAAAACAGGCGAGACCGTTGGTTATAACGGTAATTGGCAGGCTAAACGCGAAAGTGTTATCGCCACCATTGGCGCGGGTTATGGCGATGGCTATCCACGCCATGCACCCAATGGCACACCCGTTATCATCCACGGCCAGCGCGTGCCGCTTACCGGCAATGTCTCCATGGATACCATTAGTGTCGACATTACTGATTTAATAGCGCAAGGCATTAACGTAGAAGCTGGTGATAACGCCGAACTTTGGGGCGAAAACCTAGCCGCTAACGAAGTCGCCAAGCTTTCTGAAACCATCGCCTACGAACTATTTACCGGAATTTCGCAAAGAGTCGCCAGAATCCTTGTATAAGCGCGTATAATCCCGCCACTCAATTCCACCCAGCTACTTACCAATATTTATAGGTCAACACTTTGTCACTTATTCGCCTCGAAGATATCTCCATAGAATTTGGTGATAACCCCTTATTAAAAGATGCCAATATATCCATCGAAGCCAACGAGCGAATTTGCTTAGTGGGCCGAAACGGTGCCGGTAAAACCACTTTATTGAATATTATTTCAGGCGCCATCGAAGCCGATAAAGGACTTGTTCACCGCCAGCGACATTTACGTGTTAGTCAGCTAGAACAAACACTACCAGAGGCCATTAATACCACTGTTTTTGACGTAATCAAAGAAGGTTTAAAAGATCAGTTTGAGCGTATTGAAGAATACGAACGAGTAGCTAGTCAAAGTCCTGCCAATGACAAGCAAATGCAGCGCATGGAAGAGTTACAAGCAGAAATTGACGCCGGTGGCGGCTGGCAAATAGAAAAGCAAGCCGAAACCATTATTAGCCAATTAAATTTACCCGCCGAAAAAACCTTAGCGCAACTCTCTGGCGGCTGGCGTCGACGTGTCGCCTTAGGTAAAGCATTAGTATCACAACCAGACTTATTGTTACTAGACGAACCTACTAACCATTTGGATATCGCCACCATTGAATGGTTAGAACATACCATTCGCGGTTATCGCGGCAGTGTGGTTTTTATTACGCATGATAGAGAGTTCCTGCAAAAAATTGCCACTCGCATTATTGAAGTTGATCGCGCCAAACTTATTAGCTGGCCAGGTAGCTATCAATCATTTGTGCGCCTAAAAGAACAATCATTGCATGAAGAAGAAACACAAAACGCCTTATTTGATAAACGCTTAGCCGAAGAAGAAAAATGGATACGCCAAGGCGTAAAAGCCAGACGTACCCGTAATGAAGGTCGCGTAAGAGCACTTGAATCCATGCGCAAAGAACGCTCGCAGCGTATTAAACGGCAAGGCAAAGCGACCATGCTTATGGATACCGCCGAGCAGTCTGGGCGTAAAGTTGTAGAAGCCAGAAGCATTACTCATGGCTACAATAATGAAACGCTTATTAACAACTTCAAACTAAAAATTATGCGCGGCGACCGTATTGGCCTTATAGGCAATAACGGAGTTGGCAAGAGTACATTGCTCAAAATATTACTTGGCATTATTGAGCCCGATGAAGGTAGCGTTAAACTCGGCACCAATTTATCGTTAGGTTATTTTGATCAAGTTGCCAGAGAACTCGATGGTGACAAATCGATAATGGAAAATGTTGGCCTAGGTCGTGACTTTATTAGTATCAATGGTAAAGATCGCCATATCATTAGCTATTTACAAAACTTTTTATTCTCACCTAAACGAGCAATGACGCCTGTTAAAGCATTGTCTGGTGGCGAGCGTAACCGTGTAGCATTGGCAAAACTGTTTACCAAAGCCTGTAATTTATTGGTACTCGATGAGCCAACCAATGACCTTGATATAGAAATGCTAGAAGTGCTAGAAGAGAAACTGGTTCAGTACGATGGCAGTTTAATTATTGTGAGTCACGACAGAGAATTTTTGGACAATGTTGTCACCAGCATTCTTGTCTTTGAAGAAGACGGCAGTGTTTCTGAATATGTGGGTGGCTATAGCGACTGGCTAAAACACGGTAAAGATTTACGTGTATCCGATACGCCCGATTTTAAAACGCCCAAAATAGCTAGCTCAACAGCCAGCCCAAGCAATACATCATCAACAGCAAGTGCTCCAGCCGCTAAGCCTATTAAAAAGCTTAGCTATAAACTGCAGCGAGAGTTAGATGGTCTACCTGCAAAAATTGAGCAGATTGAAGCAGAAGTTGAGAAACTACAAAAAGCGCTTGAAGATCCCGCATTTTACGACAAGCCCTTCTCAGAAACTCAACCCATTCTTGAGTCATTGACAGCACATCAACAATCACTAGAAGCAGCAACCGAGCGCTGGATTGAGTTAGACGAACAACAAAACCAATAAGCGAGCTTATTGGTTACGGCTACCTATTTGTCACGGCGCTGACTACTGGGTCGTGAGCCAAACCACCAAGTAACAGCGGTTGCGGTTAGAAACAGCATTTGGTCTATAACGCTGTCATAAATATCTTTTAGGTGCGACATTTCCAAGCTATCTAGGCCACCGACTAATTGATTAATTTTAAGCGTCAGCAAAGTAGCGATAATCAATAAATAAACAGTAATTATTGGTCGCATCAAGCCTCGAATACCATCAACCAGTTTAATGCCATAGGTTTTATCTTGCTCTTTCAAACCCTCGGTAAACGCGCCTAGCTCCGCCTGACCAACAGCAATACTGCCCTCCACTTCAGAGCGCTCTATTTGTTTATCGGCAATGGCCAGCTCATGGTCAGCCTCTATCTTAGCCTCATCTTTACGAATTTCAGCGAGTTTCACATCTCGCTCAAACTGCAGCTGAATATTTTTACGCTCTTCACGTTTAGTCAACCAGCTACCAACAACACCGATAATGCCGCCGGCGCCTGTGGATGTAAGAATTGAAAGAAGTGCTTCCATTACTTTTTTGCTCCATAAATTAGAGAGTGAATATTTTAAAAACTATACTGGGATATCGGTGTTACCAGACAGAAATTGATTGCCAATGACTTTTAGCTTAAAGGGTTCGGGGCCCATGACCTCAAAGAGTTGATGCAATGCCGAGCGCGAGTTAAGCACCG
>Ga0129327_10001204_pt1 | contig 15406 bp, 7 predicted proteins | sample CPBDNA_6_FD_111799 | JGI IMG/M metagenome (GOLD analysis project Ga0129327, IMG submission 111799) | Freshwater to marine salinity gradient microbial communities from Chesapeake Bay, USA - CPBay_Spr_31_0.8_DNA | ecosystem: Environmental > Aquatic > Marine > Coastal | place: USA: Chesapeake Bay... | reverse complement strand
TCTTCTTCTTCTTCTTCTTCTTCTTCTTCTTCTTCTTCTTCTTCCTCTTCTTCTTCTTCCTCTGGAAGTATCGCTCCTCCTTTTCTCTCTCTTTCTTCTTCTTCTTCTTCCTCTTCTCGGAGCAGCAGCCGCTCTAAATCGCTCTCAAAGCTCACCCTGCGACGAGCGCCACCGCCGCCGCCGCCGGAGAAGGAGGCCATTCTCGTTTTATTAGCGCGTAGAAATGTTTATGAAAGGAAGGGTTCGCGCGCGAGTATTTTTGTAAAGAGGTGTGAGAGATATAAAAGCAGATGAAAAAACATGAAAAAACACGCAAACACGCGTGCGCGGCAGCAGCAGCAGCAGGAGCAGCAGCAGCGGTTTAGAAACCTTGTTTACAAAAAATGCGAGTAGCAAACGTGATGTCTTCATTACAAACAGAATGTACTATCATTTAGAGAGAGGCAGAGAGAGTGAGACAGATTGGTATGTCCGTCGCTTTCGCGCGTTTTTCCTCCTTTTCTGCAAGATCTCTCTCTCCCTCTCTTCGCTTTCACATCGTTCTTTTCGGAATACACACACGCGCACATCATCGTCGTCGTCTAGTTACAAAATTAGTTCGTTTTTGTCATGCTCGAGTTCAACCCGGGCATAATTTCCGGTTTCATTCCTAAAACCGAGCGACGGATGAAGTGGTTTCTAAACTTTTCACCCTCTTTAAAGTCTTGCGCGGTTTCCGGAATCGCCGTCGCTCTTTTCGCTTTGCTCGCGGTAAAGCCCGGAGAAGTGGTCAACTGCCTCGTGCAGAAAAAGGCGCACAAACCGACGGCAGAACCTAACGCGGCGAAGATTGGGTAGACCTGTTTGTTGTATCACATATAAGAAGGAAGAGAGAAGAAATCAGTCAGAGAGAGATAAAGAAAAAGAGGAGAAGGAGGAGGGTAAACGTTCTTCAAAATTGGAAGGAAAAGAAGAAGAAGAAGAAGAAGAAGAAGAAAAATGTACGATTAACACGTATCGTCCGTTGTTGTTTCGAAAAACGAACTGCTTCTCGAATCGCTTACCTCTGGTCTGAGCCATCGTTGCGACCAAGAGACGGATGCTGCCATCTTTACTCTCTCTTCTTTCTTAATCAGCGTCCAAAAGTTTGACGAGGGCAAAGGGAAAAAATTTTCTCTCTTCTCTCTCCTGGATCGACTCGAGAAAAAAATTCGATTCTTCTCTGTCTGATCAAAAATCGCCCCACCTCTGCCCTGTTCCTTGCGCCAACCACCAAAAGAGAACAATTTTTGTATTTTCTCAACTGCCTCTTTACACTCACACGGACAAAAGCAAAGAAGTTAAAAGAAAGAGTCAACATATGTATTTACGACGATCGGCGCAGCGCGTCGCCGCCTCGTGCTCTTCCTCTGTTTCTTCTTCTTCTTCTTCTTCGTGTACCACATCTTCTTCATCATCGTCATCATTAATAGGAGCAAGAGCAACGGCAGTGACAAAATCAATGTCAACGAAATCTTCCTCAAATCCACCGAAAGTGTTCGTCAACAAAGACACGAAAGTCGTTTGTCAAGGATTTACGGGGAAAAACGGAACGTTTCACTCGGAACAGGCTATTAAATACGGAACAAAGTTAGTCGGAGGCGTGACGCCAAAGAAAGGCGGGACCATGCACTTAAATTTACCGGTGTTTAACACGGTGAGAGAGGCGAAAGAGCAAACCGGCGCGAGCGCGACGAGTATATACGTCCCTCCACCGTTTGCCGCGAGTGCGATTTTGGAAGCCTTAGAGGCTGAGTTGGACTTAATCGTGTGCATTACAGAAGGTGTGCCTCAACACGATATGATCCGAGTAAAAGACGCACTAATGTCGCAGAGTAGATCTCGATTGATTGGTCCAAACTGTCCCGGAATTATCAAACCGGGCGAGTGTAAGATTGGTATCATGCCGGGATATATTCACAAGCCGGGAAAAATCGGCATCGTCTCGCGTTCCGGGACGCTTACTTACGAAGCGGTGTTTCAAACCACAGAGTATGGACTAGGACAATCAACAGTCGTTGGAATCGGCGGTGATCCTTTTAACGGGACGAATTTTGTGGACTGCTTAGAACGATTCGTTGAAGATGATGAAACGGAAGGGATTATCATGATTGGAGAAATTGGCGGCACGGCGGAGGAAGAGGCTGCGGAGTTTATCAAAGCTTCTGGAACGAACAAACCCGTGGTTGGATTTATTGCCGGTTTGACCGCTCCTCCGGGTCGACGGATGGGCCACGCGGGCGCAATTACACAAGGTAAGGCTGGAACGGCGATTGGTAAGATCGAAGCTTTGGAGCAGGCTTCTGTGAATGTGGTTCGGAGTCCGGCGAAAATGGGCGAAGCGATGCATAGAATGATGGTCGAACTGGGTAAAGCGTAAGTTCGTAAAGAGCGTGGGTTTATTTAATCAATACTAACACTAACACATAACATGAGCGAGAAAAAGAAAGTAAAGAATATATTGTAAGTTTAATGTGAGCATTTTACTACAGCGCAAAGAAACTCTTCATGTTCTCGTTGGTCATTCTATTTTGTTCAACACGCATCAAAATTACCAGCCATTCCTAACGCCAGTCGTTCGAGTACGGATCCGGAGCTATAAAATTCCAAATCGAACCGTGAGAAGATCCTTGGCGCGCTAAACCCATTGAACTACCACGTCTACCCATCCCTCTGCTACCACGCGCGCTTTGCCTCTCCAACTCATCCTCTAACTGCATTCGCATCGACCGTTCGTCTTCGAGCTCAACACGGAGTTGTTCTTCCACTCGTTTCGCTCTTTGCAGCTGCCTTCTCAACGCCGCGAGTTCCTCGTTCATGACTGAATTGCTACTGTTTTCTCTCGTTTGCATTTGAGTCGAATCGTTCTGCTGATTGAAGCGCTGCACGGAAGCTGTGTGTTGCATGTTGCTATTCGAACTGTTATTAGCATTATTGATGTTGTTGTTGTTCGACGCGTTCCGCGAAGGCGCCACCGGCGGTTTGCCGGCGCCCAACAAGTGGTCTTTTGATCCGCTTCGTTCAATCAGAAACTGAGGATGTCTTGAAATGCTACAGTCGCCACGGTCTCGTACACCATCGTACCCTCCAAACGATACTAAAGCTGCAATTTCAGGGATAGCTATGCACGTGCCGCTCTCGGAGGCCACCGCCGAAGCCGGTGCCGCTCTACACGTTTCCGCCCACGCTGGCTCCGCGGAAAGAGGATCTCTAAGGGTCAAAGCCACAGTATCTACGCATCCGCCTTCGCTATTACCACCACCGACTACGTACCACATATCGCCTAAACGCGCAGAGGCCGCACCAGAACGAGGTTGCGGCATAAATCCACCCTCAGGATTGGTCTTTCGCCATCGACAGGCTTTCACATCTAAAGCGTACACTTCCGAGTTCACGCAGCCCGACGAGGTGCTCCCGCCAAAGACGTACACAAAGTGCGCGCCCGCGCTGTTTATGTACGCCGTCGCGCAGTGACCCCGTCGAGGCGACGGATACGTCCATCCTTTGCATCGAAGTTCTGTCCACGTCCTCGAGCTGACGTGATACAACCAACAATCTCCCAAACACTGACCGCTCGGCGTTTCGCCTCCAAAAATAACTATGTTTTCGCCACATCTCGACGCCGTATGCCCACCTCTCGCGCACGGACCTTTCCCGTTCGTGGTTATTTTCGTCCATTTTCCTAAGTTTGAATTTTGCGAAAGGTTTTGCGAAATGCCCGTTTGAAACGAGTTGGATAAGTCTAATATCCACATTTCAAACTCTGCGGGTTTTGTTGTTCCGTTTCTCCCAGCAGCTTTCGACGAAACATCTTTTGTAAACCCCCCACAAACGAGTAACTCGGTATGATTCTCTCCGCGTTCATCAGTAACGCACACGGCGTGACCGTGCCGAGGCGTAAAATTCGCGCCCGGCTGCACGCAAATACACTCCACCTGTTCCCATTGCAAGGTTTTGCAGTCTAAAGCTATGACGTCTGAACGCACCGTACCTGCGGTATTACCACCGATAACAATCATCTTATTCCCAATCGCATAGGCCGCGTGGCCGTGTCTCGCATGAGATCTCGATGAACGTGGCGTTAGCGCCGAGCCTAAAGTCGAAGTTCCTAAAGATGTCCAATTCCCATCCTCTCGAGCGGTTGCTATGCTCTCATGCGCCTCTTTCGTTTGCAAATACCACGGGCAAGTATCCCCATTGCCTCCTGCTACTACTAAACCTCCTCCTCCTCCTCCGTAAATTTGCAGCTGTTGCTTATTCTCTTGCATGTTGTTCAAACCGCTACTCCCTCCGTTACTGCTTCTTCCACCGTCGCGCTGCTGCTGTTGATGGTGGAACACCTGGGAAGTCGACGCGGAAAGCATCGCGTTTTCGTTATTGTTGTGCATATCTCTATTATCGTTCGTGTTCATATTGTTCATGTTGTTATTCGTTGCGATGTATCCGTTTCTACCACCCATAACGCGTCCTGGCATCGGTGGAGATAAGGGCGGCGTGATATCCGCGCCGTTTCCTCCCACTCCTCCTCCTCCTCCTCCTTCTCCTCCTCGTTGGCTAGACATCGACGCTGGACTCAACAAACTCCGATCGGCACCCCAACCCATTTCCATCGTCCATCTTCTCGCGTTTTCTATCGCAACTTGCGTGTCTTCCGGATCTCCGTCGTTCGTGGAAAGCTGCCACCAGTTTTCATTCTCTTCCTCCATCGTGTGCACGTAAAGCGTCATCGCCTCCTTCGCATCCATCTCTCCTAAACTGGACCAGGCGTTCCATTTCGCTAGCTCTAGACTCGACCACCCCCACGGTTTCGGTTCGTAATTCGGTCCAACCATCACTTGTTGATACAAAGCGTACAACAATAATCTTGTTTCATCGGAGACTTGACGCGAGGATGGTGGCGGATCGGTCGCGAAAGCGATAGCCGCATAGAAGCGCTCTGGGAACGGCAAAGGACACTGTAAGTCCGCACCATTATCCTGATTGAGCTGAGAGGAAGACATTATACTTATTCTCGTTTACCCTTCCTCTTTCTATTCTATAAACCTTCTTCTTCTTCTTCTTCTTCTTCTTCTCTCTCTTTCTTTGATCGAAGAAACCTGAAACCACACCCACACACAAGAGCAGGAGAATAAATCTCTCTCTCTCTCTTTCACTCTCTCGTCTCTCTCTCTCGCTCTTTCTCCTCCTCCTTTCTCTCTCTCTCCCTCTCTCTCTCTCTCTTCCCTTGCAAATATGCGCGTGTTTGCGCGAAGAAGAGGACAGAGTGAGCCTTGAGAGAGCGCGCTCAAGCACACACTATTTCCCTCTTCTATGAAGAGCGAGAGAGAGAGAGCAATCTTTTTTGTTTTCTTTCTTCTCCATTCGAACTCCAACTCCATTCGAATTTTAATCCACAAACAGCGAGTGAAAAATTTTTCCTTCTGCAAAACAACATCGCCCCCGACGAGAAAACACGATGCGCTCTTTCTCTTCTCACAAAAAGAAAAGAATAATGTTCGTGGCATCGAGAACGACGACGATGAGACATTTGATGGCATCATATACGCGCGTGGTTTCTTCTGTTGCCAACGCTGAACGCACCGCTTTCGCCTCGTCCTCGTCGCCTTCAACTTTGGCGCCACGACAACAAGAGGAGATGTTGCGCAGTAAAACGAATAGTTTTAGAAGAAGTTTTTTAATGACGAGCAGTAGGAGCAACAACAAGGAGGATGAAGAGGTGAAGTGCGACGCGATCAGAGTGAGAAGAAGACGAAGAAAGACGACGACGATTCCAACGCGCGGGTTCGCGGCGAAATCTTCCGATGAAGACCAAGAAGAACAAGAACAAGAACAAGAAACGACGACAGATTTTGCAAAACTAGATGGCGATTCTGTCGGGAAATACGTGCTGGTGAGCAAATCGCAACTTCCTCTAGATCAGTGTAAAGCAATCGAGAGAGAGTTTGCGTTTACTGGTGCGAATGGTTTGCTGTATAGAAAGTGCGACGACGCGCTCAGAGAGGTCGTAGCTCGTCACGAGCAAGTGCACTTGAGAGGATACCGAGGAAGTGGTAAATCTGTCTCTCTCGCGATGCTCGTATTACGCGAACGCGCTTTAGGATCTTTAGTCGTTTATTTGCCTCGTGCATCACACTTGGTGACGAGAAGTTCGTACCAGAAACACGGAGAAGGGGAGCAAGAGGATCTTTGGGATACGCCAGACGCCGCTCGAGTGTTTCTCCACGCCGTCGCGGCTGAGCCAAACGAAACGCTCTTGGGGAAGATAAAAACGAGCGATGGTAAACAAACCTTACTCGAAATAGTTAAGTCTGGGTTAGAGAAAGGCGATCAGCACGTCACGCAGAATGCAATTGACGTCGTAGATGAGTTGGTGAAGCAAAAGGACGTTCGAGTCGTTTTCGCTTTTGACGAACACAATGCGTTATACGGGCCTTCGGATATGCACGAGGTGAAAGGCCCACGATCGAGGAAAAATATACACACCGACAGATTGCGGTTAGCGTTGAAGTTGCGCTCGTGCTTTCCAACGGCGAATGGTGGCAGATATATTGCGTGTGATAGCACCACAGATGTTGGGAGTTCGAATCCAGTCTTCAAGAGTGAGGATGAAAACGTTTTCGATTTTGAGATTCCAAAGTTCAACGTAGCCGAAACGTATGCTTTATTGAAACACTACGAGGAAGTTGGCAAATGCTCGCGAGGGATAAACAAGCAAATTGCACTCGAGTTTAAAGCACTCACGAATGGTAAGGTGAAGGAAATACAAGAGTATCTCATGTTTCAAAACGCTTGAATTAATTTTTAAAGAATAAGGTTGTAATTTTGACAAAGTAGTACAGGAATATATAAAAAAGAGGGGGGGCTTTTTACCATTGCTCGCCTACCGAGAGTATTCCTTTCTTTCGCCCGCGTCCATTTGTGGCAGGTCTCGCGAACCTCCCTGGGCTAAAGTGTTCGAGATTACAACTCGATTTACCATCCATGATCAATTCGGAAACGATTTGACCGGTAATAGGGGCCCATAGAATCCCCCAACAGTTGTGCGCGCTCGCCACGATTGCGTTCTCGACGTTCGGCAACTTACCGAGAAAAGGTAACGCGTCTGGAGCGCAAGGGCGCATACACGCTTGCGTTAAAATTGGAGGCGAGGAACCAACGGACGGGGACATGGACTTGAAAGAATCCCATGCCGCTTGCACTCGGCTGGGATCTGCCTTGATGAGATCAGCAGATTCACAATCGCCCCCCGGCGCTAATCTATCCTCGTCCACATAATCGCTCCCGCCAATCCCGCATAAATACACCGATCCGTCGACTCTGGGGTACACTTCCAAGTGTGTTTGGAATCGAGGGTCTTCGGCACAAAATAACGCCGCTGGATTGCTTTTCACCGCGTCTGAAGCTTCAAAAACTATCGAAGTTGATTTAATGCCAGTCATAGGAAAGTCGGCATCGGGAAACCAACTCGCCGCTCTCGTCGTCCACGGACCCATCGCAACGACGACGACGTCGCATTCGAGAGTGATCGATTGCGAGTCATCGCTTTTATTCTTCACGTGTACACCGTTCACAACGCTCCGCGCTTCGTCTTTAAAACTAATCCCCGTGCACTCCGTACTATATAAAGTCTTCAATCCATTTTTCGTCGCGGATTCGTGCAACTTACTCGAAAGCTCCGACGGAGTTACTTGCGCAGTATTCTCGTCCAAAACCGAGTTCTGCTGAATATCGCCGTCTAACCATTCTACCAACGGATCCGCTAATCCGCTCTCACCGGCTTGCACCGATAACGTTCGAATTTTACGAAACGACGTCACGTCCAAGTCTTTCGCCAACTTTTCGTGGAGTTCAAAACTCTTCGTGTGCAACTCTCGCGTTTGCTTATTACCCCAACCGCCCGGGGATAGAAATCCTCCCGCTTTCCCGGAAGCTGCTGGTGCCACCTTGTCGCACCGTTCCACCAACGTCACGTTCGTGCACCCTCTCTCGCTGCACAAGAAATACGCCGAAGCTAAGCCTTGCAAGCCGCCTCCAAGAATCACTATCTTTTTATCTTTTGTTTGGTCGTCTGATGATGATGAAGATGATTTCGTCGCTCCGCAGCGGACTCCTGCGTTGGCACGCATCTTCTTCTGTTGCTTTTTTAGGGCAAGGGTATCGGTTATTGAGCTGGCTGATGTTGTCGCAAAACTACTCGTTGTCGCTCTCATCGTGTCGTGCGCGTATGTCGTGGATGTGCGCTTTTATTTTTCTTTCTTGTCTTTTTGGTGTGAAACCGAGTCAAACCGATCTCGCCCTCGTCTCGCGCGTCAAAAACAAAGGAGATAGGAACGAAGGAAATGACTGCCGGCATGGGAAGAGGCCGTCCTTTTTTGAACGAAGAGGAAGAAGAGGCGACGAACACCACCACCACTACCGCTGCTCTTCCGCGCGATGTTCTTGTGGTGCGTGTCTTCGCTCGAAAGTGAATCCTATTTGTTCTCTTTTTTTACACGCTTAAACTCGCATCTCTCGCATGTGAATCTCTAAGCCCCTGAGCAAAAAAGTTTGACTCGTGTGCGCGTGTGTTCATCGACCAAACCTCTCACTCTTGCGCGCGCTTCCTTTGATATAAGTCGCGACCAATTAAACATATCTTTCTCTTTCTCTCTCTCTCTCCCTCTCTTTCTCGGGTGGAATATCAAAAACAGAAACGAATGTGCGAGAAGATTGCTCAGCTGACGAAAGTAGTCTCCAATTTGCACTCTGAAACCGAAGACGCTCGAGAGCGAGAAAAAGAGATCGAAGAAGAACACTCGAACACTATCGAACTGTGTCGAGCGGATGCGGCGAGGAAAGTTTTAGAGACGCACTCGAAATGGCGCGAAGAGGCTAATGAAAAAGAACGGTTCGAACGAATTGCAAACGAGTTGGAAGCGAAGACGCGTATAATGCAAAGCGGCGTGGATGAAGCGTTGCGCGAGATCATACGAGAAGCGGAATCGAAATCAGATGCTTTGAACGAAAAAATGGAAGAGCTCGAAATTTTGTTTAAACTGAGCGAACAGAAAGAACGAGAGCAGAAACAAACGATAGAACACACCGTGAGTGAGACGAACAAAAAGTTATTAAAAGAGATGGAACTTCGTCAATCATTGGAGGAAGAGAAGAGTAGAATTGAAAGAGAACGGCGGGCGTGGGAGACGAAGGCTGAACATCTAGAAGAGGTCGTGGAGGCGCGGCGAATAGAAGTTGAAAGCAAAGATGAAAAATTGAAATCGATGGAAATAAAATACGAAGAAATGTTGAATGAGTACAAAACTCTCGAGACGAAAGGAAAAGAAAGCGTACGAGCGCTCATGGAGGAGCACGAAAGTCAAACCGCTTTAAATGCCGAAAAGTTTAAGCGTGGATGTGAAAGCTTAGAGAGAAATTTCCAAAAGGAAAGCTTGTTTTACCGTGAAGAATGCAATAAAGAAGTCAATTCGGTTCGTGAAGCCTTGGAATCGCGTCTCCTTCGCCAAGTAGACGCGTGCGACGTTTTATCTCGAGAGGTTGAGGCTCTCAAGGAAAACGTAAAGAAGGAACAGTCTCTGAGTATAGACCTTCAGAAGAAACTTCAAAACGAAATAAGTTCGAGCGTGAAACTACGCAATATGAATGAAGAGCTTAATAAACAACTCGATATTGTTCATGCCTCCCGCGAAGATGGTATCAAAGTGAATACAGAACAGTCAAGTGTTATTGAAACGCTCGAACGACGCCTCGAAACAGCTTTGAGCGATAAAAGAGGAATTGCCGAGAATCTGCGTAAACTTGAAGATGCGAGACATGCGACACACCTCGCGCTAGAAAAAGAGAAGAAGGTGGCGCGCGACTTAGAGATTGCGAACGCGGACTTTGAGCAAAGACACGTTCAGACGCTCGAAAATTCTATGGCTATTTCGAAACAACACAAAGAGGAGCTTTTTGAACTCGACTCGAAACTTCGCAGGGAACATGAATCAGAAATTGAGATTTTACAAGAACAGCACAAGTGTGCGCTCGAGGATGCGTTGGCATCTCGACATGAGCACTTACAAACACAAAAAAGAGATTTTGAGAGAAAGGCTGTACTCGTAAACGAAGAAATGAAAGAGAAACTGCGTCAAGCAAAAGAAGAAAACAAAACGCTCGCGCAAGCGCTCCGAGAGCACGAGTCTCAAGCTTCAGATTTTGAATACACGATCCAAGAACTTCAGAATTCTCACGACGCTGAAACTACAAGGCGAGATGCCGAACGAAGAGCAATGTCTCTCGAGGCTGAAGCCTCCCGGGCGCGAGAAACACGTTTGAGGGAGGAAATTCTCGGTTTACGTAAAGAAAATATGCGAGCAAACGAAGCAGCACGGGATGTGAAGGAAGAAATGAATACTCGACTTCGCGAAGTCCGCGAAATATTCAACGAAGAAAAAAGAGCTTTGTGTGTATCTTTCGAGCGATCTCACAAAAGTGCTCTCATGGATGCAGAAAAAGTGCTCGACTCGGAAAAGAGGAAAGCGGATCTCGCGTTTGAAAACAAGGCGCGTGCGATGAATGAAGATTTCGCGAGAAGACTATCGCGAGAAATAGATGAAGCCGTCGAAGCGACGAAAAACATTGACGACGCAGAGATGCAAGATATGATCAATGTATACGAGAAAAAGATGTTGGACATGGACGCGGAGAAGGAGAGAAGCATTCGTAAAATTGAATTAGAGAAAGAGGAAACTATCGCGCATCTGAACCGCTGCCATGAAGGAACAGTTTCCACCTTACGGAAAGAGATTGAAGAAAGGGCGAGAGCCAGCGAAACGAAAATTTCTGGCATGGAAGCCTATTTTCAAAGTCAAACGAAACAAATCACGACGAGCTATCAGAATAATCTGGAGAAATCGTTGCGTGCACTCGAGAACCGACTCGAAAACGTTCGCAAATCTGAGAACGAAGCGTGGGCGAAATCATTGGAAGAGGTAAAATTGGCACATCAATCGGACATCGACGAAAGTAATACTCGCGAAGCAACGCTTTTAAGCAAAATCCAAGCCTTTAACGACCAAATCAGCGCCGAGCGATCGGCGAATGCACTCGAGAAGGAAAAATTAAGCGCAAGTCACCGAGACTTTATTTCAAATCTACGAAAAGACCACAGAAATTACGTGGAGAACATGAAAGCTATTCACCGCGATACCATCGAAGAGGAGCGCTTAAACACGACGTCCGCGAATGCGAACTCCGAAAAATGGAAACGTAAATACAATGCGCGAGAATCTAGAGAGTGCGACGTGCTCAAGATTCGGGCGCTCGAGACGCAGCTTTCCAAAGCGACGGCAGAATACCTCGAATCCGAGAAAAAGCGGAAAGCCATGCAGGAAGAAGTGCTCAAGCGCGAGATTAGTTGTGCAAAAGGTATAAGTTTTGACATCCCGACGCTTCGTACGAAGGAAGGTATCGTCACGATTGACAGATCGAAGATGAAAGTAAAATTTTAATCATACGCTGACACGCAAATTCACACCTGTCCCTTTCTCTTCCTCTTTATTAGTGACTCAGTCAGTGAGAGAGTAATGTTTTTACATATTGACAATTCGCCATATATATAGCCTATTTCCATCTTTTCGGAGCGCAAATTGCGCTCTGTCCAACCCAATATTCGTGTTGATGTTTGGGTCTTTCCAAGACAAATCTGATAGTCGCTCGCTAATATAACAATGGACCTGAACAAGTGATAAAAGAGAGCGCGCGATGAAAACTGCAAAATTGAAAAAAGCGAACAAAACGAAAATTGAACGCACACAACGCACAGAATGAATTACATAGTGGCACCGATATTGGAACGGGTGCTCCGTAACTATATCGTTGGTTTGGACAGAACGTCTGTCTCGACTTCAGTGTGGTCTGGGAACGTAAACTTGGAAAATATCTGCTTAAATGCTTCAAATTTGAACAACGACTCTTCGTTGCAACTACCATTTTCCATCACGAAGGGAACGATTGGAAACTTATCGCTATCTATGGATTGGAAAACGTGGTATGCACGTAGGCATCCGATAAATATTCGAGTGAGTGATGTTGTGATACAGTGTTCTCCGCGGGAAGAGGATGATTGGTTCCGAGCGTTTGGCGCGGCGGCGTCTTCTACGGAAGCAGAAGATATCGCGAGAGAAAAGCTTCAGAAGAGTATAGACGACATCGCATCAATGCAGGAAGATCCCGCATTGATGGCTATTTGGGCACCTCTGTTTGCAAGTATGCACGTAGAGTTAGAGAACGTAACTATCATTTTCAAAGACATATCACCAAAACGAGAAAAAGAACAGACAGAAGACAGTGACGACGACGAAACGAAACATCTTTCAGAATTTTCCATACGCCTGGACTGCTTACGAATCGCGAATCCGAACGATGACGATGCAGATAGTAAATCTTCGGAAATAGCGAGCGCATTCTACAGCCAAGCGTCATCTGTTGATTTTATGGAAACGCGAGTTAAATCCATAGACGTTACCGGATTCCGCGTTGCGTTAGAGTGCGATTGTCGTACGCCGAGAGGCTGGTTTCCGGAACACCCTTTCCTTACGATTTCATCACCTGCTAAAGAGCATTCGCATGAAGGATCACCATCACCGACCTTGATACGTATTGATAATACCACTTTGCTTCTCAGAGTTTCTCGGCGTAAGAAGAATCGTGGTTTTGCCGCTGCGATTGTCGCTGTGAACGATGACGCGATTCACCTAGCCTTAACGCCCGCTCAGCTCATCTCAATTGCCCATCTAGAATCCGCACTGAAGGTTTGGAAAAAGAGAATAGAATATGCATTTGCGAAAAGACCATTAAATAAGGATGGAAAAAATTGGAAAGAGTGGTGGCAGTATGCAAAACGTGCAGTCCTGAGAGGAAGAAGAGAGTCCAAGAAGTCAACGCCTAATCAACGCGGCCCGTCAAGAAAGAGGACAGAGGCGAAATCCAAGGACACTTCTCAGCGATTATCAGAAATAGTTAAAGACGCCATCATTGCTTCTTCGTCATCCAATACGACTGGTAGTGATGATTATGATGACGATGGTTGTAGTAACGATACATATGATGATATGGACCAAGATGATGACGCAGAATACGCCGAGGAAGAAGAAATCTTCGCTAGTCTTGGCTTCAAGTCATCTAGTACACTGACGGGCCTTCATTTGCGGCGTAGACTAAAGCGAGGTTTGGAAGCTACCGCGTCTGTAGCGACAAAACTGTCATTCACAACTATCGAACACATGCATCAACGTGGACAACGACGGCAACGGTATAAACGATCGAAGTTAAATAAACCTAGGCAAGCTGCGCGCATCAAACTGCACCAACAAATTATGGAGCACACAGATTGTGTTTTCCAAGTAGCGATACCAAAACTTTCTGTTCGACTGCACGATAATTTTGGAGCCGATAAGTGCATAGAGTTAGTATACGACAAAGTCTATGTTCGAGTCAATGAAGAGGAGACCCTTGATCCCATGGAAAGCAATAGTTCTGATCTCAAAGTTGTTTTGCAAAGTTTTTCTGCTTACGTAGTATCGGGTGATAAGATGACGGAAATTCTCCGAGGGAAGGACAACCATAAACATGCGTCAATCACTCTTGAAACGAGTGAAGGTCAAAATATAACATCTCTCGTAGTCGCTCCGTTAAATGTTGTGATTGATTCGGTATCTTTGGAGCTGATTCTACAGTTTGCGGTAAATAAAGTTCCAAAGAGCTCGCTTTTTGCAAATAGATTGAGTGCTACTCTGTTCCCGCTTTGTGAAGCCTTGAAATTGAATACGAGTTCTCGTTTGCAGACGGTTGAAGCGTTGTTGGAGGCTAAAGAATACGCTAAGCAAATGGATATTACTCTAGAAGGTTTATCGGTGTGTTTGGTGCACAATGAAACGAGAGAACCTTTACTTTGTGCTGGATTTGATAGATTAACTTCGACTTCTGGTGGTGTCGTAAGAGACGAGAATGATGAAATCAACGTCTTCGTAGGAAGAGACACGTATATGAACGACTTACTGGAATCTGCGAAAGATATTGGTGATATTGCATCGTTAAACGAATTAGAAAATTTAGTAGGAACGATGAAAAGCTCGTTTTCGGTTGACAACATGTGCATCGGGACAAACATATCCGGTGACAAGACCTTCATCTTGAATGGTTGGAGCGCAGCAATTATTTCCGAGAAAAATACGGTAAATCGTACCCAGCGACTTGCAGTTCAGCGCTTTGACCCCATCTCTTTATCTATTTTACCTTCAGATGTTAAGAGTCTCGCCATGCTATTTGATATTTTTTCACGCATGCAGGTGAACAAAATGGATGTATCCAACTGGCGTTCGGACAAACTGTTCAAAGTTTCTGCGATGATTGCGCCTCCGATTACACTGGACGCCAGGGTATCTTTGCCTGATATTGACTTAGAAATTCTCGATGTGAACGGTAATGGTAAATATATTGACGAGGAGCCCGACTTTTGGTTACGGGTCAAAGTGAAGGGTCTCGCTTTTGATGCAGCTTCTACGACCATAAAGGAAGAGCCGATAGCTTGGTCCACAGTGAAAATCGATTCATTTTCGGTACTTTGTGAAAGTAACACTATAGCAGCAACTGTTTCAAATATTTCAATATCGAGAGCAGAACGCAGAGATGAAAATGTATACGTCCATGCAGATATCGGTGGTATTGAGGTTGATGCATCTCTTTATGACTGCGTTGCTATGATTCGAAAATTCAGTTCAGCAACGACAGAAACTCAAAGTGATTCGAATCGGGAAAGTTTTTCTTTGCAATCACAGCACGCTCCGTCATCACATGCGCTGGAGGCACCCAACATGCGATGGAGCGATTTGCCAACGCGACGTGTATTGCTTATTGACGATGTTCCTCCATGCGTGGACTATGTTGCAAGAGCAGTTTTGGAGGTTACTGATTCGAAGTCAATCGTCACAGGCAAACTCGAACGAATCTCGGTGGTGAGTTCGCTTTTTGAGCACAAAAATGCTGGATCCATCTCTATGAATATCCCAGGCGGTGTTGAACTAAGAACTGTTCCCGTTTCGATTACGAGTGAAGCATATGTGAAGATGAACGAAATCAATTTGGCTTTCACGACAGAGGATGGATACCATCAGTCGGCTTCTATTTCCAGAGTGAATGTAATGGCCTCCACTGACTTTAGAACATTTTCAGGACAATGGTCTGTAACCGTACCTTGGCAATTTGAAGCAATGAGTAATGTGATAATTGCCGACTTTGATGCGTCGGTGGATCTTTCGACCGGAGTAGATGTTGTCATCGATGAATTTTACGTATGCGCCGGTAAAAGTAAATACGGCGCGCAAGAAGCTATTCGAATGTTGAGAACATC
>Ga0129327_10001203_pt1 | contig 15416 bp, 17 predicted proteins | sample CPBDNA_6_FD_111799 | JGI IMG/M metagenome (GOLD analysis project Ga0129327, IMG submission 111799) | Freshwater to marine salinity gradient microbial communities from Chesapeake Bay, USA - CPBay_Spr_31_0.8_DNA | ecosystem: Environmental > Aquatic > Marine > Coastal | place: USA: Chesapeake Bay... | reverse complement strand
ATTGCGCTTCCTCCCACGGATTATCACCTGGCTCATCGTAAACACTGACAATAAGATCGGGGTTGTAATGACTCACCCGGATGCTGGTTTCAATGTCACACTCATAAATACTGCATCTCAGCCAAACACACACTCCGGTAATACAATAATTTAGGCATGTTTGATCCAATGTCATTGCCCCGGCAATGTCGCTTAGCGTTAATGTTGTTGGCTCTAATTCTACGGCTTGTAGCCTGTGACTCGACAACAAGAGAATTATCAATCCGGTGCTAAAGCCTTTCCACGCACACTTAGTCATCAGCAACCACCTCCTGCGTTTCTTTCAGCCAGTGGCGATACTGTTTTGTTGCCGCGTGCAGATCGGTCACCCCATAAACAATCACTTGCTGATCAAAAATAACAGCGGGGTAACGATCCAGGCCGTATTGCATCGAGAGAATTAATGCCTGATAGGCCTCACGTAATTCTTGGTTTAATTGTGACTGCCCAACGCCCGCAATACGCTGCTTCATAAGAGCCAAGGCCTTATCTTCATCAGCGGGTAAGTTTTTGCCTAAGCGCTGCTCAATACGATCAACAGCATCCAAATTAAACAGTTGATGAGGAACGGTGGCACCCGAAAGGGGAAATTGGTCTGACGTAATGACAACAGTGGAATGAGGAACAGCAACCTCATCGGCATAAGAGACAAATCCTGTTATCGCACACGTTATTAGTAGTGCATAGCGCCCAGTCACTTGAAACACTGATATTTCTCCTGAAAATATTCAATGTCTCGATAATGGGCAATCTGAGGTTAAAAAATAACAATCAACGGTACGGGCAGAAAAGACCTATAAATATATCAATTTTCACGTAATCTATAATTTAAAACTGCTTTTCATAGACGATAATGGTTTTTCATGCCATGCTGTAAAAAATCAGAACTAAATGACAATTCGCAAAGATGCCCATATATAATCAAAAATCACAAAGAATAAGGGTTTTTCATACTTTTCCCGCTCTGGGAAACAGTGAAAGCTATGCAGGGTATGCGGCTTAGCCGCCAACCGTTCCCGGATGGCGAAAAGATTCACTTTTGCCTCAGGTACATCCAGACGACCCAGCACCGCTGCAAACTCTGGCTTAAACTCACCCCACTGGGCAGCCAGGTTCTGAATGGCCGAGTCCATTTCAAAATCTACGTCGTTCAATACCAGCTTCTTCTCTGACAATCCCGCTTGGGCGCGATACAAATCAGCGCGCAGTGCGGCACCGGCGTCAACACGCCTGGCGACTTCGTGCTCGACACGCTTGAGTTGGGCAATAGCATCGAGTTCCAACTGTTTATTCTCTTGAAAAAACAGTGTTGTCAAATAGTAACGAGCCGTCTCTGCTGCGATATCCAGTCGCTTAATTTCCTGTTGGGAGAGAAAGGTATTTTTCTTAGTTCGTGCGGCGATGGTGCGCTTATCCAACAACTCCCCCTGCAGTAGCCAGCTCAGACTCAGGGTGGATTCCGCATTCCTGATACCACTGAAATCATCAGTCCCAAAGGCATCCTCAACTTCGAAACTAAGTTCCGTCCGCTCTCCAACGCCCGCCTGTTGGATATCCGTCCGCGCTTTTCAACAGCTGGTTGTAACCGGGCAACCCCGGGGGCTGCAACAAGGTCTTTTTAAGTGCATCTTGCATGGAAATGGATGCCGCTCGGTCAGCTTGTGCACTTGCAGAAACCGGCACCCAAACCATCAACGCACACAGCAATACACTTATCGACATGTTGCGCCTTACACAAAACCGACTGGAGGTCGGTTTTTTTAGGTGAAAAAAAGTCATCCTCTGTTCTGATAGCGCCAAACGATAAAACCGACCGGATATCGGCTTTAAAGGTGGTATGATAGATCACTTCTTCATAAGGCATTCCTAGGGCATCTCTGAAAAACTCACAGAATCTGTCAAAATAGCTCGACCACTACTTCCTGGTGCCGAATTATGAGCCAACTTACCTTTGCCGAAGCTGAATACGACGTTAAAAAGCGGAAAACCCGGCGAGAGCTATTCCTTGAGAGAATCGAGGGGCTTATTCCTTGACAGAAATTTGAGCAACAGCTGTCGAAGAAGTATTCAAAAGGGACTATCGGGCGAAAGCCCTACCCGTTGAGCGTCATGTTACGGGTTCATATTATGCAGCTCATCTACAACCTGAGCGATCCGGCGATGGAGGATTCGCTCTATGAAATTGAGTCGATGCGCAGGTTTTCTGGGCTGAGGCTATCTAAGAAAATACCCGATGAAACAACGATTCTTAATTTTCGTCACTTTATTGAAAGACATAAGTTTGGAAAGCGCCTCTTCGAATCGGTCCAGGAACATCTTGATCAGAAGGGTTTAAAGCTGCAAGAAGGCAGTATTGTGGATGCCAGTATTATCTCGGCACCAACCTCGACAAAGAACAAGAGCGGCACGCGCGACCCCGAGATGCACCAGACAAAGAAAGGGAATGAATGGCATTTCGGTATGAAAATGCATATCGGCGTCGATGAGTCATTGGGATTAATCCACAGTATTTCTACAACGGCAGCGAATGCGCATGACATCACCGAAACGCACAACTTGCTACACGGCAAAGAAAAGCGCGTCTGGGGCGACGCGGGATACACTGGAGTAGAAAAACGCGAAGAACATGAAAATCGCGAAGTGGATTGGTTTATCGCTATGCGACCGGGCAAAAGATCCGCGCTGCCTAAACGATCGCCGCTGGTGGCTGCCGAGAAATCCAAGGCCAGTGTTCGAGCGAAAGTGGAGCATATTTTCTTTTATGTTAAGCAGATGTTCGGTTACAACAAGGTTCGCTATCGCGGCCTAGCGAAGAATACGAACCGTCTGTATTTACTGGCAGGATTTACCAATCTGTTACCCGCGGAGAAATATATGCCCAAGTAAGCGGGATAGCTCCGCCTGCAATGTGCAGAAATGCAAATTGCAAATTGCAGGCGGAGAAAAGCGCGAAACGAGGATTAATATCGCGTTTTTTTGTGTCTCTACGGCAGCGGGCCGAAAAACCGCGAATAAAGGCACTTAATCAGAGGTGCCCTAGTTATATTTAACCCAGACAGTTACACAGAATTATTTACAGGGTCGTTATCCCGCTCTGGGAAGGCCTTGGCAGCATCCATTGTCTAGGTATTTGCATTTTGAATTGGAACCCCTTATATCTCTTACAGCAAACTAACAATGGTTTTAGCAGGCGTTAGCTGCCTGATCTTTCTCAATAACGACTTACCAGCAAGAGCTATTTGGATGATAGCAACCTCACCCAATATCGCTTCATAGATCATTCGCAACAGTGTCTTTATTCCCGTCCCTTCATCGCCATACACAGCATCAAAGTAACAGGCTGACAAAAAGCCTTTCGAACTTATCACATTCAAAAAGCTTTTATCATTTGCGGAAAAAAAATTAAGTAACTTCTATTTTTATAGGCTGTTCTGTTTCTTCTTGAACTTTAGGAATGGTGACAGTGAGAACACCGTTATTAAACTCTGCACTAATACCCTCTAAGGATGCATTGGGCCCCAAATCAAGACGTCGCAAATACTGCTGATTGAAACGTTCGTGACGAATCATCTGCACTGTCTCTTCTTTATCTTCGCGCTCCATTTCTGCTTTGATAGTCAGTACAGACCCGTCCATAGAAAGCTCGATATTATCCTTGGTCATACCCGGTAAATCTGCATCAACCAGATAAACATTATCCTTTTCAATAATATCGATTTTTGGTGCAATCGGGCCATCGTCTATGCGCGATTGCATGCGCGTGTCAGGCCACAGAGGATCAATAAAACGATCAAATAGAAAAGGGTCGACACCACGTAACAAACTAGGCTCTCTCTTTATTAAACTCATAGCAAACTCCTCTTATTTAAGATAATTACGGGGACATTTATAATACTTATCAGCAAATTAATATTGACCACCGTCAATCCTTTAGCATGAAATAGTGTATATCGATGACTGGACAGAACGCCTTGGCCATTTAACGTTGACAGTGAAAAATCTAACTGTACTCGGTATAGCTATCCATTAATTGACCCCTGTCAATTTGAAAAGAAAACAGTGCTATAGAGTCGCAACGACTCTTCTTTTTAGTGATAGCCATGAATCAAGAATATGACGCCTACTCACCAAAACAAATAGCCGCGCGAGTCAATAGTGTGGGTATTGCCAAGGCTAACCTTCCCGCCTTGCAAACAATAACACTGGGGGTTTTAGCCGGAGCCTTTATTGCTTTTGGCGCTATGTTTTATACCGTTGTCATCACTGATAGCCATTTAGGCTTTGGCCCTACCCGCTTTCTAGGGGGTATCGCTTTTAGCTTAGGTTTGGTGCTGGTTATCATAGCTGGCGCGGAGTTGTTCACTGGGAACAATCTAATTGTTATCGCTTGGGCTGAAAAAAAGATTTCTGGCAAACAGTTACTGCGAAATTGGTGCTTGGTCTATTTGGCAAACCTTTTAGGTTCATTGGCCAGTGCTTGGTTTATGTCGCTATCAGGCTTATTAAATAGCGGTGATGGCGCCGTCGCTATCACCGCCGTAACGATTGCAGAAAACAAGATTGCACTGAGTACAATGGAAGCCTTTATCCGAGGGATACTGTGCAATGCGTTAGTGTGTCTCGCGGTATGGCTATGCTTTTCCGCCCATACGGTTTCCGGAAAAATACTTGCGATCATCTTACCTATCTCAGCTTTTGTAGCGCTGGGTTTCGAGCATTCAGTGGCCAATATGTATTTGATTAGTGTCGCTATTTTCTCAGTTGAAAGCTCGGTCACTTGGATGGACTTTGCCTTGAATTTAATTCCCGTTACCGCGGGAAACATCCTTGGTGGCAGCGTTTTCGTGGCCTTGGTCTATTGGCTAGCGTATTTACATACCGCCGTTAAATCTCCCCCTCAACATGACGAAGATCAACGTTGAAGAAAGCGATTTATGCTGCCATAGCCTATGGAAATGAATGGTATGAAGCGCCTCAATGTAGAGGTGGCTGATGTTGCCCCGCACCCAAGCTAGCGGACATTCCAACCACGGTTAACCTCGGATCGTTAATCAACAAGCTGGGGTAAAACCAGAGATTTGTAAAAAAACATTAAGCAGACACCGAGAATATGATTATTGAAAGCCACGCTCAAACAGACGCTTGCAATATCGTGATATTAGGTGGCAATGGTGACTTGGCTTTGCGTAAGTTACTGCCCGCCCTTTTTTATCTTGACCGGGACAATCTATTGGATGACGACAGCCAGATCATCGGTTCAGCCCGATCCAGTATGACCACCGCCGACTATAAAAAAATAGTCAAAACCGCCATCACCGCCTACCTGCCCGATAATCACGTTGACAAAAGTGTATGGCAACGCTTTCCAAGCGGATTTCCTATCTGCAACTAGACGCCGAAAAAGCCGACAATTTTTCAGTGTTGCAACGCCCGCTTAAAACGCAAACAGAAGGCCTGCCAACCATATTTTATTTATCGACACCTCCTGCGCTATTTGGATCTATCTGTGATTCTTTAGGTGCACATCAATTAGTACAGGAAAATACCCGCATCGTTTTAGAAAACCCCCTTGGTCGTGACCTGCTTTCTTCTGCAGCCATTAATGAAGCGGTCGCCAAAGTATTCAATGAGCGACAGGTTTATCGAATCGATCACTACCTAGGCAAAGAAACCGTACAAAACCTGTTGGCCTTGCGCTTTGCCAATGCTCTGTTTGAACCTGTATGGAGTAACGCCCATATCAATAATGTTCAAATCACGGTTGCCGAAACGGTAGGCGTTGAAGGCCGGTGGAGTTATTACGATGAATCAGGCGCATTGCGCGACATGGTCCAAAATCACCTACTGCAGTTACTCTGCCTTGTTGCCATGGGCGTTCCTGTTAATTTGGATGCTGAATCGGTAAGAGCTGAAAAAATTAAAGTGCTGAAATCCCTGAAGATCATTCACCCGGAAGAGGTTGAGGAAACGGTGATCCGTGGCCAGTATTGTCAGAGCGTCATCAATGCCGAGACTGTGCCCGGTTACTGTGAAGAAGACAACAGCAAGCCCGACAGCCAAACCGAAACCTTTATCGCCGCTCGGGCCGACATTCATAATTGGCGCTGGCGCGGTGTTCCCTTTTATCTGCGCACCGGCAAGCGCTTACCCAAACGCTACAGTGAAATTGTGATTCAGTTTAAGGATGTTCCTCACTCAATCTTTCCGCTCTCCTCGAATCTTCTGCCCAATAAACTGATTATTCGCTTACAACCTGACGAAAGCATACAACTGTTAAAGATGAACAAAGTACCCGGACTAGGCACGGGAATGAAAGTCTTACCGGTCACCTTAAACCTGACTCTTCCTGATGCAGTGACCGCCACCCGGGTTCCCGATGCCTATGAGCGACTGCTCTACGATGTTATTCGTGGCGACTCCACCCTGTTTGTACACCGCGAGGAAGTTGAGGCCGCGTGGAAGTGGTGCGACGCCATTTTTGAGGGATGGCAGCAGCGGGGACTGCCGCCCCATGAATATGGCGCCGGTAGCTGGGGACCACAAACGGCTTTCGAATTGATCGCACGCTATGGACACACTTGGCATGAAAGTAAGTAAGCCGTAAATTCCGTTCTTTTCCTTTGGCGATCAGCAGGCGCTAACAACAGCGCTGGCCGCGCATATAAAAACAGAGCTGAAAAATGATTTAAACAGCATTGATCAGGCTAGCTTAGCGGTGCCCGGCGGTAATACGCCAAGAACATTGTTTGACGCATTATCGGTGCTGGAGCTGCGATGGGATAAGGTCCTTATCACCTTAACCGATGAACGTTGGGTTGACCCTGACCACGAGCACAGCAATGAAAAAATGCTCCGCGAGCATTTATTACAACACAAGGCTAAAACCGCAACACTAGTACCGCTTAAAAACTCAGCAGCAACGCCCTTTGAGGGAGAAAAACAATTACAAACCGCGCTACAGAAACTGCCAGACGTAATGACCCTAGTGCTTTTTGGCTTAGGTGAAGATGGTCACTGCGCCTCTTTTTTTCCTCACTCACCGCAACTCAACGCGGCACTGGACATCACATCGGGCAAACCCTGCCAGGCTATTGCAAGCGATCAACTAAGGCAGACAAGAATGACATTGTCGCTGGGGAGAATACTGGCAAGAAAACTCATTATTCTCTATTTCACCGGTAAAAAAAAACGCCAAGTCTATCAACAAGCCTTAAGCGCAGGCTCTGTCGAAAACCTACCGATTAGATGCGTGTTAACCCAACAACAGACCCCGGTAGTAGTCTACTGGGCTCCGTAAACGGTATAGAGCCATGAAGCCCATCATTAACCCTGCCATCAACCCGATAGTAAAAAAAATCACTCGACGAATCACTGAACGCAGCCATAAAAACCGCCAGCTCTATTTACAAAGAATTGATCAAGCGGCAGGTGAAGGCCCCCAGCGAAGCCATTTGGGTTGTGGCAATCTTGCCCATAGTTTTGCCGCGTGCCAGCCCGAAGAAAAAACCATTATCACAATGATGAATCAAGCCAACGTCGCCATCATCTCTGCCTATAACGACATATTAAGTGCCCATCAACCACTACAGGATTATCCGCAAATCATTAAGCAGGCCTGTATTGAAATAGGCTGCACAGCACAGTTTGCCGGTGGCGTACCGGCGATGTGTGATGGTGTCACGCAGGGCCAGCCGGGAATGGAATTGAGTTTATTTAGTCGCGATCAAATTGCCCTATCGACGTCAATCGCGCTGTCACACAATCTTTTTGATGCCGTGGTATTACTTGGCGTGTGCGACAAAATTGTGCATGGCATGCTCATTGGCGCACTGAGCTTTGGCCATCTACCCGCCGTATTTATTCCTGCAGGGCCTATGCGCTCGGGCCTTTCCAATGCCCAAAAAAATCAGGTACGGCAACAGTACGCTCAGGGTAATGCCAGTCGCGAGAAACTACTGGCAGCGGAATCAAAATCCTATCACAGCGCCGGCACCTGCACGTTTTATGGCACCGCCAATAGCAACCAAATGTTAATGGAAATCATGGGGCTACACTTACCCAGCTCGTCATTTATAAACCCAGCAACAGACTTGCGCACCGCCCTAACCCATGCCAGTGCACAACAGGCCGCTAAAAACAGTCAGCCCGGTGGCCACTATAAACCTCTGGGTCGACAGCTGAATGAAAAAACATTGGTTAACGGTATCGCCGGGTTATTAGCCACCGGCGACTCTACCAACCTTACCATCCACCTGATCGCCATCGCCCGAGCGGCGGGCATTATTATTCAATGGCAGGATTTCGCCGAACTATCGACTGCCGTGCCGTTACTGGCCAGGGTCTACCCCAATGGAGATGCTGATGTAAATCAGTTCCATGCCGCCGGTGGCATTCCTTATATTATTGCCGAACTGTTATCCCATGGGTTACTACACCCCGGTGTCACTACGATCATTGGCAATGACTTAAACGACTATATCTGTATGCCGTCGCTGCAGGATAAAAAAATTCAGTGGTCCCCCCGTCTCCCCCTCATCGGTAGATAACGCTATTGTTCGGCCTGTTAGCCAGCCGTTTGATAGCCATGGCGGTTTGAATATTCTGCAGGGTAACTTGGGGACCGGCATCATCAAAACATCATCGGTTAAATCACCGCACCGAGTCATCAAAGCGCCAGCCGTTATCTTTAATAATCAACAGGATTTTAATCGGGCCTTTGGCAACGGCACACTCAATAGAGATTGTGTCGTGGTTATTCGCTTTCAGGGGCCGCGCTGTAACGGTATGCCCGAGCTTCACCAATTAACACCGGCCTTAGGTGTATTACAAGACAAGGGGTTTCAAGTGGCATTAGTGACCGATGGCAGAATGTCGGGGGCCTCCGGTAAAATCCCCGCCGCCATTCACCTGTCACCAGAGGCGTTTTTAGGCGGCGCCTTGGCGCAATTGATGGATGGCGACATGATTGAACTAGATGCCAACAAAGGCACACTCAATGTGTTAGTCGAGCACGACGATTGGCAGCAAAGACCACTAGCGACCGCTGATACGACGGCCAATAACATTGGCTTAGGATGAGAACTATTCAGCCATATGCGCAGCCATGTCAGTTCACCCGACACCGGCGCCAGTATTTTAAATCTTGAAGACCCCATTAATGAATAGGAAAATATCATGGGCAATCCCCTTTCAATGGCAAGTATTTTACAGCAGGCAGCGCCGGTTATGCCGGTAGTCACCATCAACCAGGTAGACCATGCTATCCCGCTGGCATCCGCCTTACTGGCTGCAGGTATTAACGTGATTGAGGTGACCTTAAGAAACGACTGCGCTCTAGAGGTTATTCGCAGAATGAAGACACTACCCGGGTTAATCGTTGGGGCTGGCACCGTCATCAATCCGCAGAAATTCCAACAGCTAAAGGCTGTTAATGCCGATTTTGCAGTAAGCCCTGGCGCCACACCGCAGCTACTTGCCGCCGCCAACCACAGTGGCTTACCCTTTTTACCCGCCATTGCTACCGCCTCCGACATCATGCGGGCCATGGCCATGGGCTATCAACAATTTAAGTTTTTTCCCGGCTGCATCCATCGGCGGTATTAATGCCCTGACGGCCTTTGCGGGGCCCTTTCCCTCTATTCGGTTTTGTCCCACGGGCGGTATCACCGCAGATAATTTTAAACGCTACTTGGCGCTGGATAATGTCAGCTGCGTGGGTGGTTCATGGTTGACCCCCGAACTGGCCATTGCGCAACAGGATTGGCAGAACATTGAACAGCTGGCGCGATCCTTAAACCACTGAAGTTATTAGTATCGCTGCCTGCTTGTTTGATTAGTTGTTGTTTGATTAGTTGTTTTTTTATTTAATTGGTTAATTGACCGCAGCACTGTCAGGCTGATTACCACCGCGCAGCGACTCAAACCGGCTCAGCCAATCTGAATTTTTGCTTAACGGCAGCTCCGTATTCACCACACAGCGGTATTGTTTTTCACTGTCACTGAGAACATCTCGATGCAAGCACTGCTGCAGCATAACTTCGACATCAGCTTCTGACACCTCATTGCTTAAGCTTTGGCGCTTCGCCAGACGATCTAACAACACCGCCTCGCTCGACTGGCAATCAACAATCACAAACTCAACAGCGCACTCCATCGCTAACTGGCGAAATTTTTCCCGTTGCGCTTTTCTTAAAAAGGTGGCATAAATAATCACCGCATAAGCTGATGCCAATATATCCGCCGTTAACTGGCTCAGAGCAGTAAAGGTTTTTTCTGACGCCTGCTCTGAATACATGACTGGTTTTAACTCGGGTATGCTGCGCTCTAGCGGTTTTAGCCCGAACAAGCGCTTGCGCTCAACATCCGATCGCAGTCGAACAGCATTGCAATGGGCGGCAATAAACTCACTGACGGTAGATTTTCCACTGGCGGAAACCCCATAAGTGATAGCAATAAAGGTTTTTTTATCAACGACATAACTGCTAGCCAAACGCATATAATGATAATAATTTTCACTGGGCGCACTCGCTTGCGGTGATTGCAGGAGAGTAACTTTTGCTCTCACCATTGCCCGACAAACCTTATACAGCCGAAGTAATTTTAGCCCGGTATAATCACCACTATAATCCAAATATTGATTCAACAATCGATTGGCGAAGGCCTGCTTATTATAATTTTCTAAACCCATAATCAGATAGGCGAGTTCAGAAAAGGTATCGATCCAGCGCAACTGATCGTTAAATTCTATGCAATCAAAAAAGTAATATCACCATCAATAATGACGATGTTTTCCAAGTGAAGGTCGCCATGGCATTCCCGCACAAAACCTTCTCTTCGTCTACGCTCTATCACCTCAGTCAGACCGGCTAATTCATCGTCAATCCAAGTCGACAATAGCTCCAGATCATTAATATCAGCAGGCAGGAATAAATAGGGCCTGATCCGTTGACTATTATCAATCATTGGCTGTGCCACCGCCTTAAAAGAATCATAGACTGGTGTGCACCCAGCCTCCTCTATCGACCGCGCAGCCCTTTGATGAAAATGGACGAGCTGATAAGCCAGCGCATCAACTTGCTCATGCGCCATCCCTGGATAAAAAACATAATGACTCAACACCTTTTCCTGCGGGAACTCTGTCATGCGTACCGCATAATCTAAAATATCACCCGCACCATTAATTTTAGGGTTATCAACGGTCCCCGTGATGCGTACCAAATCAACATATAAACTATTAGAAAAACGACGATTGAGGCGTAACTCCTCCTCACAATAAAACATTCTCTTCTCAAGGCTAGAGAAATCCAAAAACCCAAAATCGACCGACTTCTTGATTTTGTAGGCATAGGTACCGGTGAGAATAATCTAGGAGATGTGAGTTTCTATCACGGATAATTCACTAACAGAATGCGGGTAGACTGAGCCATTCTGCAGTGAATTAATGAATAAATTATAGCGATCTCGATCCATATATAACACTCATAAAATCACATTAAAACCAACCCACCCCTAAACCCAGACACCAATAACTTTAGATTTGTATATTAACTTTAGCTACGTAAATATTATTGACAGCCATCAATAATAACTGCGAAAAACAAGTAGACTAGGGACAATTTATTAACAAGGAAATAGCGATGTCAAGCCGATTCTTTACAGCACTATTGGTCGCCATCACCTGTACATCCTGTGACTCTGGACCTACAGCGCCGCGAGGTTTTAGTTTGCCCGTTGGTGACATTGAAAAGGGTAAGCAGGTGTTTTTAGAACTGCAATGTCTCGCCTGTCACACACTCAAGGGTTACGAACAAAAAGATCTAGGCGAAGACATCAACAAGACGATGGAATTTTCCATAGCACTGGGGGGAGATGTCTACCGTATTAAAACCTATGCAGAATTACTCACATCCATCATTAACCCTTCACACAGATTTTCGCCTAATTATAGCCGTGAGGCTACCCAGAGCGATGGGGTGTCGAACATGAAAAACTATAACGATGTGATGACGATATCGCAATTAATCGATCTGGTGAGTTTTTTACAACCCCATTATCAACTACGCCCTTATGAGACTACCCATTACATGAACTATCATTAACCCTGACGTCAAAAAACATCCGCTTCTTAATCACCACGGTCTATGTTTAAAGGACTATCCTCGCACATCGCCTGTAGCAAGCTGCTGGCCCCAACAGTCCAGCATTGTCATTTAACACTAATTTAATAGGGATTTTTTCTAACCAGTTTGCCATTACGGTCTTGCGCGATACCGTCTGGGAGAAAGACGTCCCCTGCCAATAATTTTTTAACGCCATAGACAAACCACCAACCAGATAAATACCTCCCGTCGGCATATAGCTAAGCGCGGCATTAACCAACTGCAGTGCCAATAAATTCACAAACTGATGTAAGGTGGTCACTGCACACTGATCACCCGCGTTAGCTAACTGGAAGATATTCGTGGTATTTAACGACGGGGTTGAAAATATTTTCTGACATTTATTTATTTGATCGCTATTTGTTTGAGTGCTATTTGTTTGGATATTTTTTATATAGTTAAACAACCTTAGCAAACCCGGCCCGGATAAAACCGTTTCTACCGTAACGCTCTCAGTATGCTTAAGCAGATGCGTTAATAAGCCCATAGCAAATTCATCCGTAGGTGAAAGTCAGCGTGACCGGCCTCCGAGGCTAGCAGCTGATGGTTTCCATGGTCAGTGAGTAACAGGGCCTGTCCGTAACCGGTACCAATATTCACCACCAGCCTAGGGCCGGATTTCTGGCCCACGCCTTGATGCAGCACAGAGATATCAGCCGCCTCCAGCGCGTTAATGCCCAAAGCACTGGCCGCCACATCGTTAATCAGCCGCGCCTGTTTGCAACCCAATTCATCAATAAGTTGGGACTCGCTGATCTCCCAGCATAAATTGGTTAACACAGCACTACCCTGCTCGACTGGACCAGCAACAGCTAGGCAAGCTATTTCCGGCGCCTGCTTACAGCCAGACTCGGTTAAAAAGTTACGCAGCAATGACCATAAATTTGGATAGCTACAGCTCTTATAGGTTTGTGCAGCAACAATGGTATAGGGTTTTTTATTCAAATCCACTAACTGCAGACGTGCATTGGTGCCACCAATATCTGCCAGCAGGCCTAACATAAGCTTTCTCCCTTTAACCCTCGCTGTTACCAACGCCTTAGTACTATTATGTCTACCCAATGATCAAGACGTTAGCGACGGTAGCTTTTTCTCTAGGTAATCCATCGCCCGATTGATCGTGTCTAAATCCTTATAATCCCGCTCGGGAATACTCACACCACTACTGTGTTTAAGGGCGGTGATAAAATTAAGAAAATCCATTGAGTCTATATCACACTCCTCACGCAACTCAGCATCGGCATCTATCTTAACCTCATCAATTTCAGGGGCGACTTCAAGTAAAGCCTCAATAATTAAACGACGTATCGTCAGTGAACTCATAGCGTTTCCGGATGTTGTAATTGTTTGTCTAGTGCGTTTAAAAACTTTGCACCCGCGAAGCCGTCGCTGACACGGTGATCAGCACTTAGGGTTGCCGTGATAACAGAGCAGACTTTAATTTCACCGGCGATCACTCGTGCTTTTTGCTGTGGTTTACCCAGTCCAATAATGGCAACCTGTGGCGGATAGATCACCGCAAAGACCGCATCGGCTCCACGGTCACCGATATTTGAAACGGTAATCGTCGCATCGCTTAACTCGGAACTGCGCAAATGCCCGCTGCGACTACGGGCAATAACATCGCGCAATGCCGCCATCGTCTGGTCTAAAGATAATTGGTCAACACTATGGATAGCCGGCACGACTAAACCACCCCCACGCAAGGTGATGGCATTGCCAATATGAATATTTTTTTTTGCCTCAAACCGCTCGTGCTGATAATAACCATTCAACTGCGGGTGCTTGGGCAATACGGCTGCAATAGCTCGCAGCAATAATGCCAACAGCAATATTCTCTGCTCAGGTTCGCGCTCGGCATTGATCTCTTCCAGAAATTTTTTCGCAATGGAAATATCAATGTCTTGGCTTAAATAATAATGGGGGATTTCACGTTTCGATTTTTCCATGATCAGCGCAATAGAGCGTCGCATTTTATTGTCATCGTCAGGGACATTGGTTTCAACCTGGGGCTTAGCAGCCTCGGTATCCACCGCCGACGCCGCTATTAACTCCTCGTGAGGTAGCCTGTGCGGTTCCGCCAGATACAAGTCTCTTAGCAGCACTGCGCCGTGGGGGCCGCTACCGGTAACGGCTGACAAATTAATATGTTCGCGCTGGGCCAGCAGTCTAGCGGCTGGCGACGCTGGCACACGATCGGCCATAGGTTTAAGGCCAACATCATGTTCATTACCCTGTTGATCTGACGGCCCATAGTCATGCTTATGTTCATCTACATGTTCATGCTCTGAAACCATCGTTGCCATCACCGTCCCCACCGAAACCGTGACCACCGGCTGCAAACACAGCTCGCTAATAACACCGCTATCAAAGACTTCCATATCAATAGCGCCTTTATTGGTTTCAATCACCGCGACAATATCGCCGGCGGTAACGGTATCACCCACCTTTACCAACCACTGGCTTAAGGTGCCCTCCTCCATATCGGCGCCCAATGACGGCATCACGATATCCATTAACGCGTCGCCAACACGGCTTGTGCGGCGGCCACAATATCCTCGACTTGTGGTAGTGCTGCCTGCTCTAGATGTTGCGCATAGGGAATAGGCACTTCAGCACTACACACACGCCTAACCGGTGCATCCAAATACCAAAAGCCCTGTTCCATAATGATGGCGCTGATCTCACCGGCTAAACTACCGCTTTGCCAAGCTTCATCTACCACCACTGCCCGATGGGTTTTTTCTACACTGCTTAATACCGTGCGCTTATCCAGTGGTCGTAAACACCGTAAATCGACCACTTCAGCGGAGAAGCCTTGCTCGGCCAGTTGCTCTGCAGCGGCCAAGGTTTTATCCAGACTGCCGCCATAACAAATCAAACTAATATCAGCGCCGGCACGTCGTATCAGTGCGCACTCCATCGATACCGTGGGTTTAGTGATCACCGCTTCCGTTTTGTTATAGAGCATCACATGCTCGAATATAATCACTGGGTCTGGGTCCGCTATGGCCTCCGCCAGCATATGACGAGCATCGCTGACGGTGGCGGGCGCCAGCACTTTAAGGCCCGGTACATGGGCATACCAATTCTCCCAACTGTGTGAATGCTGCGCCGCTAACTGTCGCCCAGCACCACTGGCCATACGAATCACCAGCGGCACACTAAACTGCCCACCGGACATATGCCGCAAGGTCGCAGCGGTGTTAACGATTTGAT
>Ga0129327_10001192_pt1 | contig 15463 bp, 17 predicted proteins | sample CPBDNA_6_FD_111799 | JGI IMG/M metagenome (GOLD analysis project Ga0129327, IMG submission 111799) | Freshwater to marine salinity gradient microbial communities from Chesapeake Bay, USA - CPBay_Spr_31_0.8_DNA | ecosystem: Environmental > Aquatic > Marine > Coastal | place: USA: Chesapeake Bay... | reverse complement strand
TTAAATGCATTTTTAGCTCAGTTGGATAGAGCGTCGGCCTTCTAAGCCGAGTGTCACAAGTTCGATTCTTGTAAAATGTAATGTTACTTATTAAAAAAAAGCCTGTAACGCCTTCACAACGTCATACAGTTTTACTTGATAAATCAAATTTATCAAAAAAAAAGCCCTTAAAAGACAAAACAATATCTTTTAAGAATAAAGCTGGACGAAATAATCAGGGTAAAATTACCGTCTATACTAGAGGTGGTGGGCATAAAAAAAAATACCGTCAATTAGATTTTGAAAGGAAAAAGTTATCAGGTATTGTGGAAGCAATCGAATACGATCCTTACAGAACAGCTAACATAGCCCGTATCTATTGTTCAGAAAAAAAACATCATTACATATTAGCACCGAAAGGTCTAGAAGTCGGTCACTTTGTACAGACATTCACTAGTTTTGAAGATGAAATTGTGTTCAAAATTGGTAATGTTTATCGTTTGCGGGACTTACCTTTAGGATTGTTTGTTCATAATTTTTCGTTTTCTACAGGTCAAAAAGGTAAGATAGCACGAGCTGCCGGTACTTTTGGACAAATCATATCTAAAAATGATAAGTATTGTAGAGTTCGTTTAAGTTCAGGAGAACACCGTTTTTTTTTGTTAGATACTCAGGCGACGTTAGGTGTAGTTTCAAATAATTTACACAAGCTAACATCTCTAGGTAAAGCAGGGCGTTCTCGTTGGTTAAATCGACGACCAATAGTTCGTGGTGTAGCGATGAATCCGGTCGATCACCCTCACGGAGGTGGAGAAGGTAAAACCTCTGGAGGTCGCCCTTCTGTTACTCCTTGGGGATTCCCGGCAAAGGGTCGCCCTACACGTAAAAAAAAGTCTCATCGTTTTATAATAAAAAATAAAAAAAATGTCTAGGTCTGTGTGGAAGGGTCCTTTTATTAATTCCGAATTGTTTGAAGAATTCTTAAAAAAGCCCACAAAAAAAGTATTTAAAACTCAATCACGTAATTCTTTAATACTTCCTTGCTTTATAGGAAAAACAATAAAGGTTTATAACGGAAAAAAATACATTTCGTTTAAAGTTACGGAAGATATGGTCGGTTTTAAACTAGGAGAGTTTGTCTTAACTCGTTTAAGGCATATTTATAAAAAAAAATAAAAATTAATGGGACAAAAATCAAATCCAAATAGTTTTCAACAACAACACAAAACAATTCCTTTGTGGGGCAGTCATAATCAAACAGACTACTCAATTTTATTGAAAAATAATTTTGAAATTACCCAAGCTATTCATTCCATTTTTGAACGCCATGGGTGTTTGATCAAGGAATGTTCTTTTTTACGTTCAAAAGAAATAAATTCAGGTACTCTTTTTATCAGTTTTTTACCAATTCGCGTACAACGGAAAACTTCTAAAAACAAAATTAAAAAAATTTCTGGTGCTGCCGCGTTGGCTAATCATTTGTTTAAAGTCTTAGCCAAATTTGGCTATTCTTTGGAAAAACGTATCGTTTTTTTTAACTTAGAAAAGATTGCTCTAAAAATAAAAAAAGATTTGCACAAACTCGAAATTCTTAATCGTTCTTTTCTACCTTTCAAACAAGAACCGTTTTATAATTCAGGGTTACTGATATTTTTTTTATTATTTTCAATTCGAAATATGACACCATTGTTATCTAAATATATAGCTAAGTATTTCAAATTATTACATCGAACTCGAAAGATAAACAAGTTTTTATTATTTCTTACACGTTTCGTTGAATTAACTGGTAGCGTATCTTTTAACAATCTAAAAGTTAAAGGATTGAAAATACAGATTAAAGGTCGTTTCAACGGTGCCCCTCGGTCAAAAAAACGTGTTTTTGAAAAAGGTAGCGTTCCTTTGCAAACAGTATCTTCAAAAATAAATTACTCTTTGACGCATATTAACACCAGTTATGGTGTTTTTAGTGTAAAAGTTTGGATTTACGAATAATAAAATGTTTTTACAACCAAAAAGAACGAAATTTAAAAAATTTAAAAAAGTCTATCTAACAAAACTTTTAGCTACAAGTTGCTTCAAACTTCAATTTGGTAATTTCGGTATCAAAGTTTTAGAGTCTACTAAGTTAACGGCTAAACAGATAGAATCTGTGCGCCAAACAGTCAATAGACAATTGAATCGTAAAGGAAAAGTTTGGGTAAGAGTATTCCCTCATATTCCAGTAACGTCCAAGCCGACAGAAAATCGAATGGGTAAAGGAAAGGGTGGTGTTGATTATTGGTGCGCACCGGTAAAAGCTGGAACTATTCTTTTTGAAGTTGGTGGCAATGCTTCAAATGTAAAAATTTTAGAAGCCCTAAAAAAAGGTTGCTCAAAATTACAAGTTCGAACCCGAATTATTAGTAAATATAATGTTAAATAACAGAAAAAATAATTTTGTAAAGAAAGATCTTGTCTTATTAAAATCCTCTTTTTTACAGTATCCAAAATTTTCGAAAGATAATTTCGTGCAATCAACACAAACCCGTCAATTGAAATTAGGATTTAATACCGTATTTAATCAAAAAACTCCTAAATCGACACTCGTGAGTAACGCTATTCGTTTTGAATACAATTCGAAGCAATTTAGAGAATTTTTCATATTTAACAATTTGGTGAGAACCTCTATTAGCAAATTTGATTCAAATAATTTAAAACAATTTTTCTTTTTTTTGAATTGTGTTCTAAAAGAAAGAAAAAAAGTTCCATTTTATTTATTAAAAAGAATTAAAGGTGGTTATATGATAAGTGTTCTGGGTGTCATTTGTTTTGTACCGCGGAGTTTATTTAAAATTTCTTTGAAACAACAATTAATAAGTTTTAAACTTTATAAAAAATCAAAAAAGTTTGCGAGATCTAATTTAAAACTTAATTTAGTATCTTCATTAATACGAAAAAAAATATAATTTCTTTTTTTAAACTATAGAATAGCTGAAACAACGCTACTTTATTTTTCTCAAATATCATAAATTTTTATGTTACAAGCAGCAAAGTTTATTGGAGCTGGATTAGCTACCATTGGATTAGCAGGTGCAGGAGTTGGAATTGGTACCGTTTTTGGTGCATTAGTTCTAGGTACTTCTAGAAACCCATCTTTAAAAGATGAGTTATTCAGATTCGCAATTTTAGGATTCGCGTTAACTGAGGCAATTGCTCTTTTTGCTTTAATGATGGCTTTCTTAATTTTATTCGCATTCTAAAAAATTAAGCCACATTCACGGATGTTCTCGTCTTTTTATTCGGTGTTTAGAACACAAATCAAAATATTAAGTAATGGATTTTATTTTATTGCATCAAAATCATTTTAAAATGTTTTTACCTGAAGTTTTTCTAGCAACTTCAATTTTAATTTTAACTTTATACGCAACTTATGTTGTATCATCACATTTTTTGGGATATCCTATTATAACTAGCGGTTTTAATAAAATATGCCTTCTTGTTCTTTCGTTGACTTTACTTTTAGTTTGTAATAACACGATTCCTTTTATGCTGACGTACAATAATACTTTTATTTTTGACGCGTTAACAACTTATTCAAAAGGTTTAATCATATTTTTTTCAATTGTGTGTATGACTATATTTGAAGATTCGTTATTGAGACAAAAAATTAATAACTTTGAATATTTTATTTTATTATTGTGTGCGGTTTTAGGTTTAATGTTGTTAGTAAGCTCTTTTGATCTTATTTCTTTATATTTAGCCATTGAATTACAAAGTCTATGCTTATATGTTTTAGCCGCAGCAAAAAAAGATTCAACTTTTTCTACAGAATCTGGATTAAAATATTTTATTTTAGGATCTTTTTCTTCTGGATTATTGCTTTTCGGAATTTCGGTAATTTACGGTACAGTAGGTACAACAAATTTTGAAAATCTTTCGTTATTATTTGCGGGTTCAAATGAAATTCTTTCTAATTTAGAGTCTTCGATTATAATTGGATTAGTTTTTATTTCGGCAGCTTTCTTTTTTAAAATTGCCGCAGCTCCTTTACATATGTGGTCACCTGACGTGTATGAGGGAGCGCCAGTAAGTTCAACTATTTTTTTTGCGGTTATTCCCAAAATTGCGATGTTTAGTGTCTTTTTACGCCTATTTCAAAATGTTTTTTCAAATTTTCACGATTTTTTCTTGTTGGCTACCGTATTATTCGCGATGTTTTCTGTGACGATTGGTTCTTTTGTAGCTTTAAAGCAGAAAAAAATTAAAAGATTACTTGCTTATAGTTCTATTAGTCATGTTGGTTATATGCTATTAGCATTTTCAGCAAACTCTATTGAAGGAACCCAAGCATTATTTTTTTACTTAATCATCTATATGGTTACGAGCGTTGTTTTATGGTCTTTGTTATTATCTGTAAATACTTCAACAAATACTGAGCGAAGTAAAACTTTAGTTGATCTATCCTATTTGTCAACAACAAATCCTTTACTTGCGTTTACTGGTCTTATTGCGTTTTTTTCATTAGCCGGAGTTCCTCCATTAGCTGGTTTTTACGCAAAAATGACAATTTTCTTAACCACGATTAGTTCTTCTTTAATTTTTGCAAGTGTTTTTGCAATTTTAACTAGTGTAATTAGTAGTTATTATTACATTCGTATTATTAAGAATTTATATTTTGAAAAACGTGAAAACACGACGTTCTTTATCCCAGTTACTCGTTCTTGTTCCCTAGTCATGGGCTCAAGTTCTTTTTTATTGATATATTTTTTTATAAATCCGACATTGCTAATGTTATTGGCAGAAAAAATGGCTCTTTGCCTGTTTTAAATCAAATATGTATTTCTTTATTCAACAATATGTTCCCATATTTTTCTTATTGATAATCGCTATTGGATTGTCAGGTGTTATTTTAGGAGCTTCTTATTTATTAGGTGTGCAAAAACCAGACACTGAAAAAGTGTCAGTTTACGAATGTGGGTTCGATCCATATGAAGACGCACGAAACGTCTTTGATGTTCGATTCTATTTAGTAGCAATTCTTTTTATTATTTTCGATTTAGAGGCGATGTTTCTTTTTCCTTGGTCTATTTCGTTAGGTCACTTAACTTCTATGGGATTTTGGACAATGGTTGATTTCTTAGTTGAATTAACTATTGGATTTGTCTACGCATGGAAATTAGGAGCACTAGAGTGGGAATAGTAATTAAACATGCAATTTTTAAATAAGCGTCAAGCAAAATTTCGAAATAATTTTAACAATATTGAAGCCGAATACCGTTCTTTAAAGAGTATTTTAAGAAAACAAAAAATACCTTTAACAATTCGTTGGGAAGCTTCTTTGCGTCTTTCTAAATTAATGAAAGACAAATCCGCGGTTTTTCTTAACAATCGTTGTTTTCTAACTGGTCGCGGAAAGAGCGTTCAACGACATTTTAATCTTTCAAGATTGCAAATACGTAAATACGCTCTAGATAACAAATTACCCTATATACAAAAAGCCAGTTGGTAAGTCCGCTTCTTTTTGTCGTAAAAACTTAAAGCAAAAGAAATAATTATTAATTTATGCCTCAATTTGATAAAATCACATTTTTTAACCAAATTTTTTGGTTATTCGTATTTTTTTCTGGTTACTATTTACTATTATTAAAAGTATTTTTACCGAAGTTAGGTGCTGTTTTAAAAGCACGTTCGAAAAAATTACAAAAAGGAACCGAAGGTGTTGTTGGATTCAAACAAGAACAAGAACAAGTTTCTGTAGTTTTTAACAATTCTATTGAAAAAATGTCAAGCGTTGTAAAGAAAACCATCTCTGATTCAACCGCTAAAACTGACACTTGGGTTGCCTCGTCTATCCAAGAGATCAATAAAGAAAATCTTGTAGAAGGAAATTCTTTAGTTGAAAACACTCTTTATAAACAACTTGTTATTTCTCATTTAACAAAAAAAAATTAGAATAATTTTCGGCGTTCTCTAATAGCTCAGTGGTAGAGCGAGTGGCTGTTAACCATTAGGTCGGAGGTTCAAACCCTTCTTAGAGAGTGGGATATGGCCAAGTGGCAAGGCACTCGTTTTTGGTACGAGCATTCATAGGTTCGAATCCTATTATTCCATGGTGGGTATAGCTCAGAGGTTAGAGTATTAGGTTGTGGCTCTAAATGTCATGGGTTCAAATCCCATTATTCACCATTAAGAGTATATAGCTCAGCGGTAGAGCACTCGACTTTTAATCGATTGGTCTTGGGTTCGATCCCCAATATACTCAGAAGGAGCCTTTTAGGCCATGAAAGGTTATAGAAGGAATCGAACCCTCATTGTTGGATTTGCAATCCAATGCATTACCATTATGCTATATAACCAAGTCTCGGTAGCTCAGTTGGTTAGAGCGAAGGACTGAAAATCCTTAGGACAGTGGTTCAAGTCCACTCCTGGACAAAAATTAAAAAAAATTAACATGCAAACCTCTTCTAAGCTACTTATAAGTTTAAAAAATGCTGCTAATGTGCGGCGAAAATATGTTTTCTTACCTAAAGACCGCTATTCTTTAAGCTTGCTTACCCTTTTGTGTAAAGAAGGTTTTATCGCAGGTTTTAAAGAACTCGCACCTTTGAATTTATTAAAAGTAAGATTGAAATATTCCAGTATGGGAGTGTCTTGTTTTACTAATATTCATTTTTTTTACAAATCTGATAAAACTTTATATTTTTCGTACAATAGTCTTTGTAAGTTGGCTTCGGGTACAGGTCTTTATTTAATTAATACTAGAGACGGAGTTTTAACAAACCAAGAATGTATTCGTAAAAAATTAGGAGGTGTCGGTCTCTGTTATATAACATAAAAATGAAAAATATATTGAAAACACAGCTTCAATTACCTGCTAATTTACGTTTTTTTGTTAAAAACAACACGTTAACTATTAAAGGTTCTGAAGGAAGCTTTATTTTAAGAAACATTGATTCGTTAAAACAGAATAAAACTTTATTTTATCGTTTAATTCAAAAAGGTGTTATTGGTGTAAATTTTGGTTATATTAATCGCCTTACTTTTGTAGGGGTTGGTTATCGTGTTGAATCATTAACCGACAACGTTATCACTTTAAAGCTGGGATATAGCCATTTAATTTCAATCAAGATACCTGCGTCAATAAAAGCGTATTCACCGAAAAAAAGTATGCTAATTTTAAAAAGTTTTGATTCTCAAAAATTAAACTTATTTACTGCTCGTATACGTTCATATAGATTTCCTGACGTGTATAAAGGTAAAGGAATTCTCTTCAAAAACGAAGTAATTCGTATAAAATCTGGAAAAAATAAATAATGAAAATAAAAACAAAAAATTCTGAAAAAACATTACTCAAAGTTCTAGTTAGAGAAAAAGTTTGTATAGGAAACCCCATTAATGTAACAGATTCTAGTCAGTATTCTTTTTTACTAGGGCAGCGTGAAAACATTTATACATTGTTAAATCCAAAAATATTACTTCGCAATCTAAAAGTTTTTTTTCAGTTTCTACGAAGTATGATTCAAACAGGTGAAAGTTTATGTTTCGTATTAAACACGGATAATCTTGTAATGTTTGAAAAAATGACTTACGCGTGTAAATCTTCGAATAACTTTGTTTTTAATCAAAATGTTAAATTCAACAATTTATTTTCGAAGAAAAAACCAAAAGCGATAATTGCGTTGTTTTTAGATAACGCACGTTTGAATGTTTTGTATACTGAATCAAAATCTTTAAATATACCCATAATTTGTTTTACTAATCAAATCAGTAATTTTTTTTCGAGCGATTTTCAAATTTTAGCTGCTTTTAAAAGCAAAGCTGCTAAAAACTTGTTGTTATCACTCATTATCCTTTCGTTAAAAAAATAAATGTCGACACATAAAACGAAACCAAAATTAAAAAAGTATAAAACGGCTGGGTTAACGAAAAAAAGAAACACTTCTCGTGTAAGTTTTTTTTTACCCGAATATACTTATTTAACACATCATTTAAAAAAGTTGGAACATACTTTTAGCAATTCGTTAAATAATAGACGTCGAATAAAGTTATTATTTGGTTTTAACCAAAGTTATAAATTGCTCAATTTTATAAAAGAGATTGAAAAAAAGAATACTCATAAAAAACGCTTTTCAAAAGCAAATGGTTTGATAAATTTGATTGAACACCGTTTAGATGTCGTACTACTTCGCGCTAACTTTGCTTCAACGCTATCTCAAGCTCGTCAATTAATTTCCCATCGTCAAGTTTACGTTAATGGTATTGTTGTCACAAGTTCTTTTTTTGTCTTAAAAAAAAGAGATATCATTTCTGTGTCCCCTTCCATAAGGAAAATCGTAAAACAGAATATTAAACAAAGTATTCAAAATCAAGATTCGATGGTTTCACAATACAACTCGTTCGAAGTAAATTATACGATTCAAAAAATAATTATTATTTCGGATAGTTTAAAAACTAATGAATTTATTAATTTAAACAAGCAAGAGTTAAATTTATTGTTTACTAAGTGTCTAAAAGGGTAATCAAATTAAAGAAGGGCAATTAACTCAATTGGTAGAGTATTTCGCTTACAACGAAAAGGTTAGCGGTTCGAGTCCGTTATTGCCCATTGCGAATATATATTAGTGGTAAATTATCTGCCTTCCAAGCAGAAGATATGAGTTCGATTCTCATTATTCGCTAAAGGATAAGTGATTGAGTGGTTGAAGATGCTAGTCTTGAAAACTAGTGTATTTAAAAAGTACCGTAGGTTCGAATCCTACCTTATCCGATTGTTAAACAAAAAAGTATGTATTTAAATATTGTTTTTTTACCTTTATTAGGTTCATTTTTAGGTGGTGGTTTTGGTAGATTCCTTGGTCCTTTTGGTGCGGGAATTATTACTACATTTTGTACAGGTTGTAGTTTCTTAATTTCTTGTTTCGCTTTTTACGAAGTTGGATTCTCCGGGTCACCTTGTTATATTACACTGTTAACTTGGTTTAACAGTGAGTACTTATGCGCAAATTGGGGTTTTCAGTTCGATAGTTTAACTGTAATCATGCTAATTGTTGTTACATTCATTTCAACTTTGGTACATTTGTATTCTAACGAATATATGTCGCATGATCCACATTTACCGCGTTTTATGTCTTATTTGTCTTTATTTACTTTTTTTATGTTAATCTTAGTAACCGCAGATAATTTTATTCAGTTATTTGTTGGTTGGGAAGGTGTAGGTTTGTGTTCGTTTTTATTGATTAATTTTTGGTTTACAAGAATTCAAGCGAATAAAGCCGCGATTAAAGCTATGATCGTAAACCGAATTGGTGATTTTGGTTTAGCTCTTGGTATTTTCGCGATCTACATTACATTCAATTCGGTAGAATATAGTACAGTTTTTGCTCTTGCACCATATTTTGCGCATGAATCCTTAATGTTTTTGGGTTTTGAGTTTCATTTACTCACTCTAGTGGGTATTTTATTATTTATCGGTGCCGTAGGAAAATCGGCTCAGTTAGGTTTGCATACTTGGTTACCGGACGCGATGGAAGGTCCTACTCCCGTTTCGGCATTAATTCATGCAGCAACTATGGTAACGGCTGGTGTTTTTCTTCTAGGTCGATGCTCGCCGATTTTTGAATACGCGCCAAATGCTTTGTTCGTCGTGACGATCTTAGGTGCTATGACAGCTTTTTTAGCTGCGACTACCGGTTTGTTACAGAATGACTTGAAACGAGTTATTGCTTATTCAACTTGTAGTCAGTTAGGTTATATGATTTTCGCTTGTGGGGTTTCTAATTACTCGGTAGGTATTTTTCATTTAGCAAATCACGCCTTTTTCAAGGCATTATTGTTCTTAGGTGCTGGTTCAGTAATTCACGCAGTTGCTGATGAGCAAGATATGCGAAGAATGGGAGGACTAAAGCGTTTAGTACCTTTCACTTTTGCTTTAATGAGTATTGGTTCTTTCGCTTTAATGGGGTTCCCTTTTTTAACCGGTTTTTATTCGAAGGATGTTATCTTAGAAGTTGCTTTTGGTAAATATACCGCTACAGGACATTTTGCTTATTGGTTAGGTGCTGGTGCAGCATTTTTTACCGCGTTCTATTCGATGCGTTTGGCATTTCTAACTTTCTTGTCAGAACCCAACGGTTATAAACCTGTTTTAATTGGTGCTCATGATGCCCCGATTAAAATGGCTTTACCACTTTTAATTTTGTCAGTACCTAGTATTTTTATTGGTTATTTATCTCGCGACCTATTTATTGGTTTAGGTTCTCCTTTTTGGAACGGAGCTTTATTTGTGATGCCGTCTAATTTAAATGCTATCGATGCGGAGTTTATACCGCATTTCTTCAAATTGCTTCCTGTAGGTTTAAGTCTTACAGGTGCCACACTCGCGTTAGTTTTATATACTTTTTCATCTAAAGGTTTGTATGTGTTAAAAACATCTGTTATGGGTAGAAAAATATATAACTTCTTAAATAGAAAGTGGTTTTTTGATAAGGTTTATAATGAATTTATTTCACAAACAGCCCTATCATTTGGTTATTTTATTAGTTATAAGACAATTGACCGTGGTATTATTGAAATGCTAGGTCCTTGGGGTCTATCAAAGACAGTTTTATCCCAAACATCTATCCTTTCGAGGTTACAGACAGGTCTTGTGTTTGATTATTCTCTTTGGATGTTTTTCGGTGTATTGCTTATGATTCTATTTGTTGTGGGTTGGGAATTTCTCATTTTTTTACTTGACCCAAGTTTGATTTTCATTTTTATTGTAACAGTAATGTTTGCGATTAATTAAAAATTAAAGGGGGCATAACTCAATTGGCAGAGTATTTGCTTTGCAAGCAAAAGGTTTCCAGTTCAAATCTGGATGTCTCCAAATAAAAAAATTGTTATGTTGTTTAGTTCTTTTAGTATTTCACATATATTACCGCTCATGATATCGGTTTTATTTTTAGGAAGTTTCATTGTTTTGTTCATCCCCAATATTTATTTAAATGCAATTAAATTGACTGGGTTAGCTTCTTCATTTTTTGTATTTTTCCTTTCTTTATTCTTATGGGTCTTTTTTGATAAAGAATACGCACGTTTTCAGTTCGTCTATGATTTCGCGTGGATTCCATCTTCTAATTTAAATTTAAGTTTAGGTGTAGATGGAATTTCTATCTTTTTAGTAATATTGACCACACTATTAATACCTCTTTGTCTATTAGCGAGTTGGGATAGTGTAAAGACCGCTTATAAAGAATATGTTATTGCTTTTTTAATTATGGAAGCTCTATTAGTTCTTTGTTTTTCTGTCAGGGATTTATTACAATTTTATATTTGCTTTGAAAGTGTATTAATTCCAATGTTCATTATCATTGGTGTATGGGGTTCGCGTGAGCGTAAAGTTCGTGCTGCTTACATGTTTTTTTTATACACTTTAATAGGTTCTGTGTTAATGTTATTGTCTATTCTTTACATTTATTTTAAAGTAGGTACCACTGACTATGAATCATTGCTAGCGTATGATTTTAATGATATTGAACAGAGATTCATTTTTTTAGCTTTTTTTGCGTCATTTGCTTCAAAAATCCCAATGCTACCGGTTCATATTTGGTTACCTGAGGCGCATGTAGAAGCACCTACAGCTGGTTCTGTTGTTTTAGCGGGTATCGCGTTAAAGCTAGGATCATATGGTTTTATCAGATTTTCTATTCCATTATTACCAGATGCTAGTTTATACTTCACGCCCTTTGTATTTACAATGAGTATTTTAGGTATTGTGTATGCTTCGTTAACCGCAATTAGACAAACCGATTTAAAACGTATTGTTGCCTACACATCAGTAGCTCACATGAATTTGGTTATGCTTGGTTTATTCAGTTTTAATGTTGTTGGTTTAGAAGGCGCAATGTTACAAAGTTTAAGCCATGGTTTTGTGTCTAGCGCGCTTTTCTTAATTATCGGAGTTGTTTATGATCGTCACCACACTAGAATGGTAAAGTATTATGGTGGTTTAGTTCACACCATGCCAATTTTTACAATTATTTTCTTAATTTTTACTATGGCAAATATTGGACTTCCTGGTACTTCAAGTTTTGTTGGTGAATTTTTATTACTAGTGGGAGCTTTTAAAGTAAATACCACTGCTTGTTTTTTTGGTGCTACCGGAATGGTTTTAGGGGGCGCTTATGCGCTATGGTTGTTTAATCGTATGGTTTATGGAAATTTAAAAATTCAATATCTGACAAATTTTCAGGATTTAACTTGGAGAGAATTTTTAGTTTTTTTACCTTTATTACTAGGTACTTTTGTAATGGGTATATATCCTGAGATTTTTTTAGAGGTAATGCACGCTAGTATTAATAACGTTGTTTCTCAAATAAATAGTTAATTCTAAGGAATTCGCTTTGCGAATTCTTTGTCTCTTTCGTCTAGTGGTTAGGACATTGCCTTTTCACGGCAAAAACATGAGTTCGATTCTCATAAGAGATAAATAAACGATATAATTCAGTTGGTTAGAATGTTGGAATCATAACCCAAATGTCAAAGGTTCAAGTCCTTTTATCGTTAAAATTAGGGAGAAATTACTCTTCGGAATATATTTATTTTATGGCCAAAATTATTGAGAATACCGCTGATGTTTTTATCCAGCCTCATAGGCTGCTTACTGTCTTCTCAAATAAGTTTTCTTTTTTGGCAATCCCTGAAAGTTTTTATGATACGTAACAAATTTATTTTGACTTGCGTTATTTTTCAATATCTACTTTCATTTTTTATTCTGGCCGGCGAATTTTTGTTTAAGACAAACATTGCTGTTTTCCTAGTGGGTTGGACATTGCCGTGTGTCGTACCGATATTGTTTTATATTACAACATTTCTTTGCAGTCAGTACTTTTATACCGAATTTAAACGTTACAATTTATTAACTTTTTTATTCACTTTATTTTATTTTCTTGTAGTCGTTTTTCTGATATTCGTAATCTTGTGGTTTGGTAATAGCTTATACGTATCTTTGTTTGTAGTTGCAAATTACCTCTTACCGTTACCTCCAAAGGAGTTTACTGAGCTTGGTACGATAATTTTTAGCAATTTTGCGGCAACCGATAATACCATTGAGCCAATCAGAGCTCACGAACGATTTTGCGGTAACAACTATTTATTTTGATTTCGTGTTACAAAATTTGATTTTAGATGCTTGCTGAGAGTTTTTCAAAAAAAGTATTCACTTATTTCATAAATAATCTAGTCGTGGAAATCTCTATGTCTAAAAAATAGTTTTTTATACATTTTTTGATTTTAACTGGATCCCGGTAATCTAACAAACGCAAACTTTGAATGGCTGATGAGTAAGTTTTGGAAAAGTGATAGTTAGTTTTACCTGAAAAGGTGGCTGAGTGGCTTAAAGCACTGGTTTGCTAAATCAGAGTACGTTTTTAATGTATCGTGGGTTCGAATCCCTCCCTTTTCATAATTTTTTAATTTTAAACAGAATTTGCTTATAAAAACATATAACAAAAAATGATAAAAGTATTTATTAACAATAAACTAGTCTTAGTGCCAAATAATACAAGCGTTTTAGAAGCTTGTGAAACAATAGGTGTACAAGTGCCTCGTTTTTGTTACCACGAACGTTTAAATGTTGCTGGTAATTGTAGAATGTGTCTTGTAGAAATTCAAAACGCGCCCAAACCTGTGGCATCCTGTGCTTGGCCAGTGTCTCCAGAAATGCGTGTTTTCACTGACACTCCTTTAGTGCAAAAAGCACGAGAAAGTGTGTTAGAGTTTCTTTTAGTTAATCATCCTTTGGATTGCCCTATTTGTGATCAAGGAGGTGAATGTGATTTACAAGAGCAAACATTAGCTTTCGGTGCGGACCGAAGCCGGTTTTTTTATGAAAAGCGTGGTGTAGAAGATAAAAACTGTGGCCCTCTAGTTAAAACGATTATGACTAGATGTATCCATTGTACTCGTTGTGTTCGTTTTTTTCAGAATGTTGTGGGTAAAGAAGATTTAGGTACTACAGCACGCGGTAAAGAAACAGAAATTGGTACCTACATTGGTAAAAGTTTAAACTCAGAGTTATCTGGTAACGTTATTGACTTATGTCCTGTTGGAGCACTTACTTCAAAACCATATGCTTTTTCCGCAAGACCTTGGGAGATTAAGGGTGTGGAAACAATTGACGTCTCTGATAGTGTTGGTTCTAATATTAAAGTGAATTTCAAGGAAACAGAAATTTTACGTATATTACCTATCTTAAACGATACTTTAAATGAAGAGTGGATCTCAGATAAAACACGTTTTTCATTCGACGGGCTAAAAAATCAAAGAATTGGGAAACCTTTGCTTAAAGTTGTTAAGGATTGGTCACCAGTTAGTTGGGAGTCTTCGTTGGATATTTTTAACACCAATGTTAGCAACTTTTTCAACACACAAGATTTAGCTTCGAAGTCATCACGAAACTCTTCTGCCCTTGTTGTTTGTGGTAATCAAACAGACTTAGAAACCAGTAAGGGTTTGCAAAATTTTGCGCTTAATTTAAACGTACCCTGTATCGTCGAAAACGAAATAAGTTTGAATTCAAATTTATTAGGGTTTAGTAAATTTTCTACAACATTTACTGATATTTTGTCTTCTGACCTTTGCCTACTTGTAGGGACTAACCCTCGTTTTGAAGCTTCATTATTGAATGTCCGTTTAAAAAAAAGAATGGTAAGGGGTCTGTTCACTGTGGGTACTTTAGGTTTAACAGAAGACTTAACTTACAAAAATGAGAATTTGGGTGTTGCTGTAGAAAACTTAGTTTCGATTCTCGAAGGGAAACATCCATTTTGTCAAAAACTAGCAAAAGCTAATAAACCAATTATTATTTTAGGGGAAAGCGTACTAAAACGTAAAGACGGTTCGGATATTCAACAAATGGTTAGTAATTTGTCAAAAATAATGAAGATTGTTAATGAAGATTGGGTTGGTATTAATTTTTTACCAACAACGGCTAATTCTGTTAATAATTCGTATATTGGCTTAAATAGCAACCAAGCGAAAAAAAATCATTTAAAGAATATTAATTTTTTCTTTGGCGTTGGGTTAGATAACCCTCAAAAATTCTTGAAGCATTTACCATCCAATTGTTTTTCAGTTTGTTTAGCAGCATACAGCGATGCTTCTTTACTTAACGCAAACCTAATTTTACCTGGTGCTTCTTTTGTTGAAAAAGAAGGGACTTTTTTAAATTTGGAAGGACGAGTGCAAAAAACGGAAATTGCTTTGGCTACTCCGGATCTAGCACGCTCTGACGCTAACGTTGTACGAGCACTTAGTGAATACAGTATGCTAGACCATGGTCAAAAATCGCCCGCAACAGATTATTTAGAGATTGAAAACAATAAATTTAGTTTTACAAAAAATTTATATGTAAAACCAAAAAAGTTTAAAAAAATATTTAAAAACTCATTTAAAGGTGTAATCTCTGACTTTTTCTTAACGAATGGTATTACAAATAATTCTAAAATCATGGCGAAATGTTCCG
>Ga0129327_10001190_pt1 | contig 15468 bp, 12 predicted proteins | sample CPBDNA_6_FD_111799 | JGI IMG/M metagenome (GOLD analysis project Ga0129327, IMG submission 111799) | Freshwater to marine salinity gradient microbial communities from Chesapeake Bay, USA - CPBay_Spr_31_0.8_DNA | ecosystem: Environmental > Aquatic > Marine > Coastal | place: USA: Chesapeake Bay... | reverse complement strand
TTTATGGATGCGTGGTTAAATCGTATGCACCCATCTCACAAGTGGGCTGTCGAGAAGAAGCAGAATTTATCTAAAATGGCGGCTGGTCAGGCTGCATAACATAGAAAGGTTAACACGATGAGTAACTTTAGCGCCGACCAGATGCTTGATCTGGTAAAAGACAGCGGCAAATTTGAGAAGCGGTTGAAAGAACTTGCCAAGCAAGAGGCCAGCGCTAAAGCTGCCATGGACAAGTCTCGTCAGATGAATATCGACGTTAGTAAAGATGTTGATAAGAAACGTGCCGAAGTTGAAACACTGAAGGCTGAGTATCGACAGCAGATTGAGCAGGGTACGAAACCTCTTGATGCGTTGAAGGCTGAACTCAGTAAGCGTGAGGCAGCGGTTGTCGCGGATGAAAAACTACTTGGTAAGCAGTTGGAGAAGATTAAAGCCGACCAAAACGCCATCAAAATATCTACGGCGGCGGTAAAGCAGCGTGAGGTTGATTTTGAAGCCCGTGTAAACGCTTTTGAGATGGCTACAAAGCGGCTTGCTGAGAACGCGTAATGGCTGTTGCAGAGAACCCCAAAGAACGAGGCTCTAACTACGGCGGCGAAAACGATGGTTTTCGGGTACAGTATTCTGATGGTACATGGGGGTTTGTCCAAGCTGTCGCGTCAGGCACAGGTGTCCAATCGTCAGTTAACACCAGTGTCATTCCAGTATCTGCAAGCGGCACGTTTACGGGTGAGTGGGAACAGAACAACCAAGCTGATGTAATGGTATCATTGCAGACAGACACATCTGGGACACTGTACTTTGAGTTTAGCGTTGATGGTACTAACGCTTCAGTATTCCCGATTGAAGGGTTTGATGTAACTTCTGGTATCCATGAGTTCCACACAGCGGTCAAAGGGCCAAGGTATTTCAGAGTACGATTTGTCAACGATGCTTTTACCCCAACTTATATGCGACTGTATACTTACTTCGGTCAATTTAGATCACCTAGTACACCATTAAGTGCGTCTCTCCAGATCGACAGTGACGGTATAGCAACGCGCCCGACAGATTTCCAAGATGAAGTCAAACGTGGTAAGCGAGTAGGTGTAACTGGATGGAATAAGTTTGGATATAGATTAGATGTTCCTAATAACACAACAGCTTGTATATGGCCAGCAACACCATTGTTGCCTACATTTCTTACAAGCGCGAGTACATTTACAGTTACTTATAATAGCACTACTGATGGCTCTGGCACTACTGGAGCTACCGAATTAGTGTTTGTATATGTAGATGATGATGGTCTCCCTGCAACATCAACCCACACGTTAGGCTCTGATGGATCAGATGTTACTAGCTTTAGTGGATTAGGCATCAACCGAATTGCAGTTACCGCCGCAGGGAGTGCAGGATTTAACACAAACGATATAACTGTAACAGCTACAACAGGAGCTACAGTTCAGGCAATCGTCCCCGCTGAAGGTTCTATTACACAACAAGCCATCTTCTTTGTAGGCGCAAACCATGTAGCTATAGCCCCTTGGCTGACCATTGAGATGGCGGCTTTAGATAAGGATAAAGCGTTAGCGTTAGTCGGCTACGCATGGAATAGAACGTCAGGAGTTAGAACTGAAGTCTTTAGAGGTTCGATTGATAGATCGTTGGATTTACATAGGCAGATATTTGATCCTATTAAATTCAGACTTGAGCCGAATAGTGTCTTGTATTTTGTTGGTACGACATCAGGCCACAATAGTGTGGTGGACATGTTCTGTAGATTTAGCCTTAACGAATATCAGGATACATAAACCTGTTGCATTAATGTCTCTCTGTTGCTAATATACAACCAAGCGCACCAATGATGGTGTACGAACAGGCTACCGCTGATAACCGCAAGGCCAGCAACCAGCCCAAGTAGTTTGGCCCCAAGTTTCTTGGATAAGCCTTCTAGCTCTGTTTTTAACCGAATAGAAGGAAGGCATTTTAATCATGTCTAACGAAATTCTCGATTGGTCAGTTATTGACTATAAATCCACCGTTGAACATCTACTTCAACAGCGCGGCTCTAAGTTCCGTATGGCTGTTATGGAAGACAGCTACGCAGGTAAATCTGGTAAAGCTGTAAACCAACTCGGTCCAGTTAACGCTGTAAAGCGTACTACCCGCCATGCTGACACACCACTTATCGAAACACCTCAAGATGCCCGCTGGGTATACCCGCAGGATTATGAGTGGGCTGATCTCATTGACGATCAGGACAAACTTCGCATCATCGCTGATCCAACTTCACCATATGCCATCAACGGCGCTATGGCGATGGGTCGTGCAATCGATGACGAGATCACTGCTGCTATCACAGGCACAGCTAAAACTGGTGAAGATGGTACAGTATCTACGGTACTCCCTGCTTCTCAGACTGCCGCAACGACTGCTGGTGGTATGACAATTGCCAAACTTCGTGAAGCTATGCAACTTCTCATTGCCGCTGAAGTTGATGTGGACAATGAAGAACTGTATTGCGCTATTGGCGCTCAACAGCATGACGACTTGCTTGGTGAAACTCAGGCTGTTAGCTTGGATTACACGAACAAGCCTGTTCTTATGGATGGTCGCATCCGCTCATTTATGGGCTTCAACTTCATCGACAGCCAACGCCTACCGATTTCCGGGGATGATCGCTCCGCATTATGTTGGGCTAAATCTGGTATCCATCTTGGTGTTTGGAATGACATCAACGTTAAGATCACTGAGCGTGACGATAAATCTTACGCAACTCAGGTGTACTGTAAAGGTACTTTCGGTGCCACTCGTACCGAAGAGAAAAAAGTCGTCGCCATTACTTGTTCGGAGGCTTAAATCATGGCTACAGTTTATTCAATCCAAAAGACTAAGTGGGACCAAACGGAACCACCTATCATGGTTAAAACTATCGAACACAAAGGTCGTGTTCGTAGTTCATACGCAAACTACGTCGCTTCTGCGGAACAGTCAGACATTCAAATGTTTAACCTTCCAAACGGCGCACGTATCCTAACGATGGAAGTTGCTCACGCCGCACTTGGTGGAAGCACAACTCTATCAGTAGGTCACGGAGCTTACACGCAAGCTGACGGTACTGCCGTTGTTGCTGACGAAGATGAGTTCAAAGCGGCTGCGGCTTCCACAGCTATCGCCGTTACTGGTGCTGCTCTGACAGAAGCACTCGGACGTTACTCAGTCGTTGACGCAGACGACACAGGGTTGCCAATCACGGTATCCCTCGCTGGTGCAAACGGAACGGGTACTATCTCGCTTCAATGCACTTGGGTTCTCGACTAATTGATTAAGTGATCTAGGGGTGTCTTTAATTGGCACCCCTAGTATCTCTTTTTTAGGAGTTAAAAATGGCTAATCGAACATATCTTTTAACGCTTGCAGACTTCGACCTTAACTCAACATCTTCCGTTGCTGGCTCTGACGCTGGTTCGGCTGCTGCTGGTAAAGTTTCTGTTGATATCGCTGAGAGCGCAGATCGTCAATCCGCTGCACAAGCGTTACGCGACCTCGCCAGTCTGATTGACGCGAACCAAGTTGTAATCAATTAAGGGAGGCGACAATGCCTTCAGAAGTTGATATCTGTAACCTGTCATTACAACGCCTTGGTGCTAAGACCATCACGGCGTTAACTGACGACAGTACCGCAGCACGGGAGTGTAACCGTGCTTATTCTCATGCCAGAGATAGTGAACTCCGCTCTCATCCGTGGAATTTTGCGCGTTCACGGGCTTCTTTAGCCGCTGACAGCGCCACCCCGGCGTTTGGATACGCCGCACAATACACCCTCCCTGCGGATTTCTTACGGCTACTTCCTACGCGGGACCAGCAAGACCTACAAATTGAGAACGGAAAAATACTCACTGATGATGGCGCACCTTTGCAGATCGTCTACATCAAGCGTGAGGATGACCCTAACAAGTTTGACCAATTATTTGTGGACCTTCTTGTCGCCCGTATTGCTAGGGATTTGGCTGAAAAGATTACACAATCGAAGACAAAGATTGAGATTTCACAATCATTATATGAGGAGTTTCGTAAAGAGGCTCGTCGCGTTAACTCGTTTGAGCGCCCTGCGCTTGAACCCCCTACAGACCCTTGGATTATCGCGAGGCTTTAATTGGCTAAAGTTGCACCTATTCAAACAAACTTTAACGGCGGCGAAGTGTCGCCGTTGGTGTATGGGCGACCTGACTTAGATAAATATAAGACGGGCCTGAAAACCTGTTTAAACTTTATCCCTCTGTTGCAAGGCCCAGCCATGCGTCGGCCCGGTACAAAACATATCGTAGAAGTGAAGGACAGCACAAAGGCTGTGCGTGTTGTACGTTTTGAGTTCTCAACAGAACAAGCCTACATCTTAGAGTTTGGTGATTTATACGTCAGGTTTATTAAAAACCGTGGACAGATCGTGTCTGGCACACCCGTTGAGCTTACCACAACCTACGCTGAGGCTGACCTATTCCAACTACAGTTTTCACAGTCGGCAGACGTGCTGTACGTCACACACCCTAATTACCCACCTCGTAAGATTGAACGGGCGTCGGATACAAGTTGGTCAATAACAAACATCACGTTTAATGATGGCCCATACTTTAACACCAACACGACAGACACCACCTTTACACTTGGGGGTACGACAGGCTCAGTTTCCGTCACAGCTTCAGCGATTACGGGTATTAACAACGATACAGGTTTTCAAACGACTGACGTAGGGCGTCAGATCAGATGGGAGGATGCTGCGGGTAACTGGACGTATCTGGTGATAACCGCGTATACGTCCACAACCGTTGTGACCGCCACGATTGATGGGCCTGATGCGTCAGCGACAACCGCGACCACGGTATGGCGTCTTGGTATCTGGTCAGAGACAACAGGCTACCCAAGCACGTCCACGTTTCACCAGAATAGATTAGTTTTTGGCGGCGCAACAGACACACCTCAACGGATTGATTTAAGCCGCACAGGTGATTTTGAGAACTTTGCTCCCACAGACCCTGATGGGACTGTGCTGGATGACAGTGGTGCGACTACCACATTATCGGCAGACACAGTTAACGCTATCAGATGGATGTCTGATGATGAAAAAGGTCTGGTTGTAGGTACTGTTGGTGGTGAGTGGGTTGTACGTCCTAATGACAACGGTGGTGTATTAACCCCTAACAACATTCAAGGTACACGGTCCAGCGCGTTTGGTAGCGCAAACTTTCGACCTGTCCGTGTGGGTCGTGCCATTGTATTTATACAGAAGTCACTCAAGAAGGTCCGTGAGTTAGCCTACGTGTTTGAGGATGATGGTTTTCGTGCACCCGACATGACGTTGATATCTGAGCATATAACGCAACCCGGCGTCGTGCAGCTATCCTATCAGAGTGAGCCGCAAAGTGTCGTATGGATGTGTCTGACAGATGGGCAATTAGTTGGAATGACGTATGACCGTGACCAACAGGTTATCGGTTTTCATAGGCACACATTAGGTGGTTTTAGTGACCAGTATGATACGACTATTGCTAAAGTTGAAAGTGTTGCGTCAATTCCTAATCCCACAGGTACAGCCGACGAACTTTACGTGGTTGTCAATCGTTACATCAACGGTGCAACCAAGCGATACATCGAATACCTTACACCTTTCTGGGACGCGACAACCAATCAGGAAGACGCCTTCTTTGTAGATAGCGGCTTAACCCTCGACAGCCCATCAACTATTACTGGTATTACTAAGGCTTCACCCGGCGTCGTAACGTCAACCTCACACCCGTTCTCTAATGGTGACATAGTGCGTTTAAACGGTGTTATTGGAATGACTGAGGTTAACGGTAAAGTTTATAAGGTCGCAAGCGTGGCGACGAATACGTTCGAACTCACAGATAGAGATGATGCTGATGTGGATACTTCAGGTTTTTCCACGTACCAGACAGGTGGTGAGATACGAGAGCGCGTTACGTCTATTAGCGGCCTTAGCCACCTTGAAGGAGAAACCGTCACAATTCTTGGAGAGGGTTCACCACTTGGTACTGCGGTTGTATCATCAGGCGCAATCACTGTCACTGAGACTTCAAAAGCTCAGGTGGGGCTAACCTATAATTCGGACTTATTGACATTACGTTACGATGTTGGCGCTGTTGATGGCACGGCTCAGGGTAAGCTGCAACGCATCCACAGATTAATCATCCGCGTGTACCAGACATTAGGTGGTAAAGTCGGTATAGACGCTGATAGTTTAGACCCGTTAATCTACCGTAAAGGTGGGAACGCAATGGATACGGCGATACCTTTATATGACGGAGATATTGAGATTGAGTGGGATGGCGAGTATGATACTGAAAGTCTCGTATTTATCAGACAGGATCAACCCATACCTATGACGATTGAAGCTATTATGCCGCAGCTTGAAACGCAGGACAGACGATGAATGTGATACCCTTTAAAGCGGAGCATCTATTTGGTGTGGACCTGCAAGATAGTCAAGCGTACTTATCTAATTGGGTGTCTCACGAACAAGCGGCAGCGCTTGAGGGTACAGCTTGGGCCTACACAGGGGTAATCGGGAATAGTATTGCAGGGTGTGCTGGTGTTCTTCCTATGTGGCAAGGACGAGGTGTGGCGTGGGCGTATATCTCTAAGATCGCAGCGCGGCAGCACTTTATTAGCGTACATAAATCAGTGTCTCGTTTTCTTGAAGCGTGTTATATTCAGCGTATTGAGATGACAGTTGATTGTGATTTTGAGCAAGGCCATAGATGGGCTGAGATGTTAGGTTTTACAATGGAAGCAGAGCGCATGAGGGCGTACCGTCCTGACGGTGGCGACTGCGCGTTGTACGCGAGGGTATTATGACAGGTATGGAGCCAGCGATGATTTTGGCGCTTGCTGGTACTGCGGTATCTGCGGTGGGCGCGGTATCAGCGGGTGCAGCTCAGAAACAAGCGTCTGACCGTAACGCGACTATGGGTGTGGCTAACGCTGCCGCTGCCCGTAGGGACGCAACAGAGAACGCTCGACGCCAACGGCGTGTAAACAGAAAGAACGCTGGCACAATCCGCAATCAAGAATTTGTTGCCATGGACGTGCTTGAGGATCAGGTGCGTGAGGGTGAGTTGAAAGCTCTCGACCTTCTCCATGCTGGTGAGGTTAAAGCTATCGGCCTTGAGAACGGCGCAACACTAGATCGTATGCAGGGTAAAGCAGCTCAACGTGCAGGTTACTTTAGTGCAGCGGGTACGCTACTTAAGGGTGGTGCTACGGCTTACGAAAGTATGGGTAGTACAAGTGGGTACTCGACTGTAGACACTACAACAGGGCGAGGTATGGCACTTGACATATCATACGGGCAAGGGATTTATGAGTAATGCCTAAAATAGATATTAACGCAGGACCAAATGTTTCAAGCCTGATTTCGTCACGTCGGGCGACTGCCGCTGACATGGGTGGTAGCAAAGGGTTAGAGCAAGCGGGTGCCGATATTACCGCGTTTGCTAAAGAGATTAAAACTCAGAACGACAGGTCAACGGCTGTTGAGATTGAGAAAGGTCTGATCGATCTTGAGACTGACATGGCGCAGTTTAACCTTGAAGCGGAGGAGAACGCTGAAGCGGGTGGTGCTGGTCATGTAGATACAGTTAAAGGTGCGATCACAGCATCCAGTGAAAAGTTTACAGAACAATTTTCTGGTGCGTCTAAAGAGAACCAACAACGGTTAACCCTTGGCCTAGCTAGATTTAACAACAGACACACGACAGGCGCGGCGCGTTTCCAAGCTCGAAAGAAGGGTGAGAAGGTTGTCGCTGATGTTAGCAGTGGATTAGACGCAGTATTAAACGGTGTGCGAGATGGCTCGTGGACTGTTGAAGATGGTGAGGCGTTCGGAACGGCAATTCTTGATGCAGCCGACCTCCCCGGTAACGCTAAAGCTAAGACACTAGAGGTATTCAGCAACCAATTAGCTGTTAAGGATATGACACGCAGGATTGATGATGTCGATTATCCTGACGAGGCTATCGGTCTTCGTGACGAGGCTACTAAACTTAAAGGTAAATTAGGTGCTGATGCGTATAGCCGTATCTTATCGGCTATCGACACGAAAGAGGACCAACTGTATGTGCAGCAAGAGAACGAGACTATTTCAGATCAAGCTGAACACATGGCAGCACTTAACAGTGGTAACGCAGGTAACGGGTTCACTTCGGATCGTTTAGATAACATCCGTGACCCTAAGAAGCGCGCTATCCAAGCTCAAAAACTATTCCGTGCGGAGCAGGTGTTCACATTCGCCACTCGCCTACGGGGTATGGAACCTGCTCAAATTGACGCGGAGTACGCGCGCTTACAACAAGACCTTCTGATTGAAGGTAACGAGATGGTTGAGCAACGTCAGATAGCGGTCTTGCGGAGAGAGCGCGCTTTACGTTCTGAGGGTCAAGGTGCGTTAACAACGAGTATCGCGGATAGACTTACTGCTTCAGAACTTGGGGGTGAGGTAGACCAAGAGCTGTTAATTGAAGACATCGCGGCAGTCGTATCGCCTGATGATCGCAGGGTCTTAGAAGAGGCCCGGAATAAAGCTATCGAAGTTGGTGAATACGCTAAAGAAGCAGCGCAGATGCTCCCCGGCGAGCTTCAGTCAGAACGTTTACGTCTTATTGAAGAGCGTAAAATTGTCGGTGCGACTGGCACAGCAAACGCTCAGATAGCAGCGATAGATAGAGAATTATCAAGCCGACAAGAAGACAGTCAGGCGTTTAAGAATGAGTTAAACGATAGAATTTTAACTATTGCTGACGGGGCTATTCCTGAAGGTGAGACTAAAGAAGCGTTATATAATGATATTGACGCCCGTATGTTGACAGACCTAGCGCGCACGGAAGCTAAGAAATTGGTTGATATGGCGTTCACCCAAAGTGTTGAGAGCGCGAAAGTCCCATACATGACCGTCACTGAGCGCACGGCTCGTATGAAGGAGTTAGGGGACCAAGTATTAAAATCCGATGGCGCAAACATCAATCTAGCGCGCGCGCAATTTGAGGGTTTTAAGGAAGCTAACAGGATACACCAAGGACGAATTGAGAACGACCCTTCAGTGTATGCTGCGGAGAATAACTCTATTGTCCGTGAAGCTGGTGAGGTATTAGAGACAGCTAGAGATGGGGGCGACCCTACAGAGATAGGGGACGCACGAAAGGCTTATGTCCTTGCACAACAGGCAGAACAAGCGCGTTACGGGCGGCACCCGAATGATGTGCAATTACTATCACCTGCACAAGTCGCTGGTATTGCTAATGATATGCGTATGGCTGACCCAGAAGACCCCGAAGGTCAAGGTTTACATAGTAAACTCGCTAAACTACAAGAAACATGGGGTGAGAGTTTTGGTCTTGTCTCTAAACAGTTGCAGAAGAAAGGTGTGTTCACAGGTACTACCCGTGTTGCAGCTAGTGTCGCAGACCCTAACATAGCCAAAAAACTACTTGAGGTTCAGGCGGTAGTGACTAGAGATAAAAGCTACTTCGATGGGTTATCGGTAACGAACTCAAGTACGGATATTGAGAAGGTGGTCTTAGACCAGATGAGTGAACACACAAGCTCTCTTATCGCGCAGCCCGGAGGTAGGTCTGCTGTATCTGAGTACAATAAGGCGGTCACACTCCTGACCAAAGAATACATGTTAAACGACCAACTTGACGTTAATGAGGCTGCGGAGAAAGCTGCTAACGACATCATTACGAACCAGTACACATACAACAGGTCGTACCGTGTGCCAAATCGCCCTGACATCGACCCTGCCGCTGTAATGTATGGCGCGGGCGCGACTTTGCAACAGATACCATTAGATAATATAATTATCGATGAAACTGCGTTAGGTGTTACTGACGTAAACCGGGCTGAAACACGGCGTCAGAATATTATCAGCATACGTGACAGTGGGTATTGGGTTACTAGCCCTGATGAGGATGGTCTGGTGTTGTATAATGGCGCGGGTGTACCAGTCTTTACTCCGGGCGCTGACGGTACAATGTCAACTATTAAGAAATCTTGGTCTGAGTTATCACAAACTAAACCTATCGCCAATACGTTCCGAAGAACGGGCGGCGTTGACCCACGCTTTACACCAGCGGCGCGGTCACAATGACGATATATACCAGTGAGCCAGAGTTTCGCGTAGCCCCTTTAGCGGATCAACCTGTGCCAACAGGTGAGGTTCTCTACAACTACGCTGCCGACGCTTTGGCTATGTCACCTTTTCAATCTATTGGTCGCGCGCGTGATCTGGGTGAGGCCCAACGCACAGGTGGGGTTATCTCTTTAGAGAAACAACAGGCCATGTACGATGAGGCTGGTGTTGACATAAAACCTAAGCAGATGGTCACACGCGCTATGGCGCAGCAGTTAATAGACAGTGCCATGGTACGACGCCACAACTCAAGCGTTATGCAACGGGCTACAGGGTGGCAGACAGCAGGTGGGTTTGCGGCTTCATTAGGTGCGTCTGTTGTTGACCCTATTAATTTAGTCTCTGCCTTCATCCCCATTGTTGGGCAGGCCAAGTACGCTGGGATGTTGGCGCAACAAGGATCACGGGTAGCAAGGGCAGGGACACGGTTTAAGGTGGGTATGTTTGAGGGTGCCGTGGGTGCCACAATAACAGAACCCATCGTAATGTCTGTAGCGGCTCAAGAACAAGCCGATTACACCGCCGCCGATTTTGCCGTCAATATGATCTTTGGCGGGGTACTCGGTGGCGGTTTACATATGGGTGTTGGGTCTGTTGCTGACGCGGTAAATTTGAAGGCGGTTAAAGCTAAAGCCCAAAGTGATAAATCCGCGATATTTGATGCGCTAAGTATAGAGAAGAAAGAGCAACTCTTTAGAGCTAACATGGCGCTGGCGATGGAGGACAAACACCCTCAATTTCAGTTTGGTGAAGCTGAAGCCCCCACCCCACCACGTTTTGACCCCGCAACATTCAGTCCCGGTGACGCAACAACACTACCGGGCGTAACACCGTTCTCTAACGGACCTACTAAATTTAAAGCCAGTAGAACGTTTAAACAAGGTGAAGAAAATGTTACCCCAGCCGTGGAAATGGACGGTAAGCCTATACCAAAGAATATTGAGACTGTGGCTCGTCAGAATGACCCTAATTTGTGGGGCGAGTTCGACACTGTTACGCAACGTGTAGAAACCTATAGAGCTTGGATAGACGATCTTAACGAGACAAAAGGTCAACCAAAATCCTCAGAAACGTTACGCCCATTAGAGGAAGCGGTTAACGTATCTCGCCGTGAGATTATGGGCCTTGAGAAAGATTTAGGTGCGCTTGAACTTGAGCTTGAGCAAATGGCTAAGGTTGATGCGGGTGGTCGTAGGGTAAAGAAACTTGAGCGCAAGATAACTGAGCGACAGCGCCAGCTTGAGCTTACGAACAGTAAACTTGAAGAAGATGTAATCAAGTACGACGAGGCTAGTAAAAAGACATTAGAGAGTAAAGACCATCAACAGGTGCGCGCTGAGATACAAAAAGAAGACATCATCTTACGGGATATGGCAGAGCAGCTATCAGCTAGTATTCGCGCTGCTGAGAAGGCTGCGGCTGGTGAAGTTGTACCAACACCAACACAAATGGGTGCACCTTTCACTGAGGTTAAACCCGGAGGTGTCCTAGAGCTTGACCACGATGCGACGATCAGAAGCCAACAACCTGAAGGGTTACGCTTCTACGATCAGGACGCGCTGGATGATGTTAACGAAGGGTTACTAGACCCTGCCAAATTTGATAGTATAGAGCAAGCTGAAGAGATGCGCGCTGAGGCTGAGACAAACCTCAAGGAGACGTACGCAAGGCTTGGTATGGAAGAAGAGGATTTAACTTTGGAGGTTGACCCGGATATGGCTGAGGCGTTGGGGCAGGTAGAAGCTGATAAGATGATGTTAGCTTGTCAAATGAGGAGTTCTAGCTAATGGCAAGACCCGGTATTCAAGAATGTCTCACTAACCTCAACGCGGGGTTAGACGCTATTGGTGAGTTCACACCTAAGCAGAAAGATGAAATGCTTGAAAACTCGGCAGTGAAAGTGTCTCGGCTTATAAAGAAGTATGAGGCAAAAAATTCAAGTGATATTGCTGCTGATGTTATGAAGGAGTTAAAAAGTGAAGCTCTTGATGTGCTTATTGCCAAGACCATAACAGAGCGTAACGCCCTGTATAATAAGCAAAAGCTGCTTGATAAATTTGATTACATGACCTCTGTTTGGGATGAGCTACCTGTTGATGGTTTCAAGGCTATTTTCCGTGGTTCCCCAATTCAACGTGAGGGTGCCTTACAATCTGTCGCAGCATCAATGGAAGCTAGGTCTGGTAAGTATTTAGCAGCTTTCTATTCAGATATGGCTAAAGCGGGTGAGGGTGGGTCATCCTTATGGGCTGACTGGACTAGCGGTAAGTTTGATAAAGAAGTATTCATCGCACGGGACCGTCTTGATAAAGGTGCTGACGTTAGCGACCTTACACCTAACTCAGTAAAGATGGCTGAGATTTTAAACACGCACATGGAGTACGCCAGACAGAAGGCTAACTTCTATGGCGCGATGATTGGTAAGCTCGACGGGTATGCGACCACCCGCAGCCACAACGCAGATAAGATACGTGGGTCTAAGGAGAAGTGGGTTAACACAATGCTGCGTGACTTAGACCTTGAAGAGACTTTCAGTGATATGGAAGCCCCTCAAATAGAGACTGCAATCAATGAGCTTTATCACGAATTTGCAATAGACAAACACGTAAAGGTTGGCGGTGAAACAACTCATAACCTCGTCAAAGGTTTCTCAAGTGTCGCTAAAAGGTTGAGCCACCAGCGCGTCTTGAAATTCAAAACACCTGAAGCTGAATATAATTATTTTAAAGATTTTGGTGCAGGTAATCTCTCTAAAAGCACGATGTTCAATCTTCAACGTTTAGCGGGTAACACGTCACTGATGGCGCACTTCGGGCCTAACCCTGACCAGACGATTGACAATCTCGCAGACATGATGCTTAACAAACTTAAGAAAGAGGGGCGCACCGATGAGGCCCATACGTTAAATGTATGGCTTAAAGGTGCAAAGTCTAGCCTTATCCCGCACATTACGGGTGAGGCTAGAGCTATTGATAACCCTACACTTGCAAAAGCAAACCATTTTATAACAGCGTTGATGCAATCTACCACTCTTGGGGCGGCAGTGTTGTCCATGCCTTCAGATTTGGCGATCATAGCTGGACGCGCATCATTTAACGGACGCGGCTACTGGGGTGGAATGACAGATGCTCTAGGTGGTTTAGCCCAAGGCCGGACAAAAAAAGAATACTACGATGTTCTGTCCCAGATTGGTGTTATTGCTGATGCAATATCAGGGTCCGTAATATCTCGCTTCGATGTTGGCGACTTACCGACAGGTCGTGTTGCTGATGGTATGCAGAAGTTCTTTAAGTACACAGGTATCCAGTGGTGGCCTGACCGGGTTAGAGAAGGTTTTGCGCTAGGGACTTCACATTACCTCGCACGTAACGCTGACACGTTGTTCGATGACCTTACAGACGAGATACGGCGTATGTTACAAGGCTCCGGTATCGAAGCCGCTGATTGGGATAACGTGATACGGTTTGGTAAGCAGTCCGTTGAGGGTGATGAGCGCGAGTTCCTAACTGCTGATTTTGTCAGGTCATTGGGTGAAGAGAATTACATTAACGCACTGAAGGCTAAAGGTAAGAAGCCGACGAAAGCAGCTATTGAGAACTATCGTGAAGATTTACAGGATAAATTTCTCACAATGTTTAACCAAGAGAATGAACACGCAATCATACAAGGTGACGTACAGACGCGAGCATGGTTGCGTGGTGGTGGTCATCAAGGGACTTGGTGGGGGATGGCGCGCTCTCAAATTACAATGCTCAAAACGTTCCCGGTTGCTTTCATCCAAAAGGTGTTAGCACCAGCGATATACGGATCAAAATCTTCAGGTAAGTTTACAGATGGTTTGACCGACCCTAGCTCTATGCTTCACTTAGCGCAGACCATCGCAGGGATGACTGCATTAGGTTACGTGTCTATGGCAGCTAAGGATTTAGCTAAAGGCAAAGAGGTCAGAGTGCCTGACGACGAGAAGGAGTTTGCCAAAATATTTGGTGCAGCGATGATGCAGGGTGGAGGTCTTGGCCTTTACGGTGACTTCCTATTTGCTGAAACAAACCGCTTTGGTGGTAACTTCACAAGCTCAATGATGGGGCCAGCTTTCCAGCGCGGCAACGAACTAATGGATATTAAAAATAAGATGATGTCGGGTGAGAAATTTGGTGGTCAATTATTAAGAGCGGCTGTGAATAACACCCCCGGATCAAATGTATTTTGGGCGCGGCCAATACTTGATGGGCTTATCTTGAACGAGTTCACAGAGATGGTTAACCCCGGCTACCTACGGCGCACAGAGAAACGTATAAAGAAAGAGTACGACCAAGATTATTATATGCGACCAGCCACAACGCAGTTGGATATACTGCCGTAATATGACATACTACCACCAGAGGATTAAACGATGACAGTTAGCACAACAACCAACAGAATATCCTACGCGGGGAATGACAGTACGACTGCGTTCGCTACGGGGTTCAAGTTCTACGCGAACGGTGATCTGACAGTGACGTTGGTTACTGACAGCACAGGCGCGGAGGTTGTTAAGGTCATCACGACTGATTACACCGTGGCAGATGCAGGTGTGGACAGTGGTGGTACGGTGACGATGGGTACACCGCCAGCGACAGGTGAGACATTAGTTATCGAGCGCACACAGGCTTACACGCAGCCTGTGGACTTGGTGGAGAACGATCCGTTCCCATCTAACACGGTTGAGCAACAGCTTGACCGTATGGTCATCATGGCGCAACAGAACGACAGCACACTGACACGCTCATTGCGACAGCCTGACGGTGACACAGCCGACATTGATAAACTTCCCGTTAAGGTAACACGCGCCACGAAGGTCTTGGCCTTCGACAGTGACGGTGATCCAGTCGCGTCTACATCCACACTTGCAGATATTGAAGACGGGGCGACAGATGCGGCAGCGTCAGCAGCAGCGGCACTTATCAGCGCGAACGCAGCAGCCGCCGATCTAGTCCTTACGAACGCAGATGTTGTTACCACAGGGGCCAACGCAACACTCTCAGCAAACTACGCCACTAAAATCGACGGCGCTGTAACAGGCTCAGATTACGCATCAAAGGCTTGGGCTATTGGTGGAACTGGCGTAACGACAACAAGCGCTCGCGGTGCTGCTAAAGAATGGGCAACAACGACAGGTGCCGCAGTTGATACATCAGAGTTCTCGGCAAAGGAATACAGCCAAGGCACAACGGTGAGTACAGGGTCATCTAAGCAATGGGCCTTGGGTGGCGCGTCGTTTGACGTAGATACAGTTGTGGCAGGTG
>Ga0129327_10001181_pt1 | contig 15543 bp, 7 predicted proteins | sample CPBDNA_6_FD_111799 | JGI IMG/M metagenome (GOLD analysis project Ga0129327, IMG submission 111799) | Freshwater to marine salinity gradient microbial communities from Chesapeake Bay, USA - CPBay_Spr_31_0.8_DNA | ecosystem: Environmental > Aquatic > Marine > Coastal | place: USA: Chesapeake Bay... | reverse complement strand
TTCTTTCTAATTTGCTTATCTTTATTAAGTCTTCTTTTCGTGAAGGCATAGGACTTTCTTTTTTGTTTGTGTTGTAACTACAAAAATAGAAAGTCTTTTTTTATTCGTTTTGAACACGCTACCTCCGGCCTCCGTAAAGACGACAAAATCATCCAGTTCTAAATTACCATCAACATATACATCCATCGGTGTTGTTTCTGAATCTTGTTCCATAAAATACAAGGAAACATCGTATTCGCCGTTTGGAACAGGGAAAGTATAGTATCCATTCAATTGTGCCAATCTTGTTCGGAATATTTCATCAGGCGCATCAGTATTATTGGTAGTTGGGGATTGTCCGTGACCAATTCCTGCTCCCCAACTTACTCCACGTCCATAAGGCGCAGTATATTTATCAGTATCCCAATCCCAAGGTTCAAAACCGCTATAAGCAGTACTTCCAAAATCACCAATATTTATCCACCAAGGACTTTCGTCCGTAACAGAACATCCAGGGTCAGGAATAGCAGGAAGTGCTGTTGCAGAACCGGAAGTTGGATTATCCGTATCTATGCTGTAAATCCTATTGTCAGCAAGATTACTCACATATAAAGTCCTGTTATCTATTGACATATCAATATCTCCTAAGCCTGCTCTTCCTACTTTATAAAATGCTTCGGTATCTTCGTTCATATCGGTCTGACTTCCTAAAGAACGCGCCCCGAGTGTACCTGCCAACGCTCCAAAATCATAAAGTTGAGTAGGAGCTGTTGCTCCCGTTTTATCTAATTGATAAATCACGCCCAAACCATCTTTTAAACCAGTATGCCGCTTCAAAACAGCAGCGGTATAAATCACCCCGTCATCCTTGTCATAGGCTATTCCCCAAGTACTTCCGATTTCAGGAATATCTGCTATATAAGTCGTTGTTGGTGAATCGCCAGAAGAATTATAAGGAATACTCAGAAAAGCAGGGTCTCCACTTGCAGAAGGGTCGGTTACATCGCCACTAAGGTAACAATTTGTTGCCATAGGTGGATTTGCTTGACAATATTCATTCGGATTGGAAAGTCCCAGATTAGCACAATCCCCTGATTGAACAAATTGGACGGACGTCCCGTTATCCGTGCCTGCTGCGGTTGGCTTTGCCCAACAGGAAATAGATGCTGGCAAATTAAACTCAACTCGATATGCTGTTCCACTTGTTAACCCTGTGAACTGGTAATTTCCATTTGCATCAGTATAGCTTGTAGCCACTAAATTTCCATCACAATCATATAGTTGCACCGCTACACCTTGAATACCAAGCGGATTGGATTCATCAATTATACCATTGTAATTGACATCGTTCCACACACTTCCGACAATATTGGAAGCACTTGATAAATTACACATATCTCCTGCGCCACCAGTACAAGTCGTATTGCCAAAGACTTCTACTTCAAAGAAATTTAAAATTTGATTTGCACCTGAATTATGGCGTATCCTAACTGTTCTACCGAGTATACCCCCAGTTTGGATATTTTCAAGTGGAGGCGAAAAATTGGCAGTTGTAATAGTAGTTGTGAAAACTACACTTGATACATCGTCTAAAACCTCTATAATGGCACCATTTAGACGAGAAATTTGTCCTGTCCTATTCCAAATAAGTATGGAATCAATTGTTATGTTTTGTGTCAAACTTACTTGCCACCAAGGGTCAATTTCATTAGCAGAGTGGTGTATATCACCTGTTTGTTGCCCATCAATTGCTGCTGCCGCAAATCCGCCAAATGCTTCTGAACTGGCAGAAGTAATTCCTTCTAATGCAAAATTACCGGAACAAGGGTAAGATATAGGGATTGTTGTGGAACATGGTACGGGGCGTTTTAAAATGACCGTATCCGCACAAGTCGTTTCATTGGTCAACCAAACTTTCAAGGTATCATAAATACCACCGTCAGCAGGAATGCCTGTAATGGTCAAGGTATCAGTCGTCCCCGTTAAAGTATGCGTTTGCACGGCATCGCTGTTTCTTTGGTAGGAAATAGCGTTGTCAGGGACACCAGATACTTCAAAACCTATTTTCCAATCGGCTGTAAAATTATTAGCGGTTGGTTCGGTACAGTTTTCGGAGTAGGTTGTGGTAATGTTTAGCTCACACATCATGGATGCCCCAAAAACCACGATAAACTGACTAAACGAAGTGACCCCATTATTTAAGCTAAAAGTAGCACTACCATTATTGCCAGACACGACCGTTTCTGCTGCATCATCTATTAATGCCCAAGTATCTCCCTCTGCATTGGAAGAACGTTTATACAATTTTACGGAAGAAGGGTCAGCAGCCATAGCCGCAGAAACAGGGCCTAAATCATCAAATGTGAGGGACGTTAATTCGTCAAAATTAAAATTATTCCCAAAATTTTCTATGACCCAATAATTGGTACTCACTGAGTCTGCATTTGGAATCTGGTCAGGGGAAACTTCTATTTTACTAACCACTAAATCGCCATTGGGGATTGTGCCATTTCCAAATTCTAAACATAAACCTGTATTGGAAAAATGATAGCAGGAATCGCCTTTAGAAACAGTCATCGTACTGCTAAGACCGCCGCCCAAAGGCGCAGTAGAGCTTGTTCTATACGCTGTACCAGAAGTGGATGCATGATGAATAGCTACTCGGTCGGTTGCTTTACCTGACGGCCGATTGAATTGATGATAATGCACCAAGTCTGCTTCCGTACCGGGCGTTCGAGTTAAGTGCATGAGTTCCCGAATTTCAGCTTGTGTTAGAGCCGATTTATAAACCGAAACTTCGTCTATAATGCCTTTATAATTTCTACTATTCCAACCTTTATAACTGCCTAATTTTATGGCAGCATTGGTATAATCAATAGTTCCAGGAGAAAAAGAATGGCTTGCTCCGATACCATTTAAATAAAGGGTGATTCCGCTTGAATTTTTCACTAAAGCCACGTGTGACCAAGCATTTTCAGTAACGGTCAATCCACTATTCCAATACCATTGACCATTGGGCCAATGGTAGGCTAAATCCATGTTTGGTCTGAAATTTAGACCAAAACTAGTTTCGCCATCTTCCCCAAAAATAATTCCTGAATAGTCAGGCTGAACACCATTAGGTTTTATCCATGCCATCATTGTTATATCTCCACCTGTTGGCACCTCTAAACCTGCGATAGTACCATAATCTCCATTTTCGGAAAGGACTACGGCATTGCCTGGTATATTTTCGGGTGAACATGCGGATGATACCTCAAAATTAACGGATTGAGTGCTACTGTTTCCGCCTTGATTAATGGTTAAAGTAGCAGTATAAGTGCCATCTGAATTATAAATCACTTTTGGATTTCGAAGGGTATTATCATTTACATAAGCAGCCTCTGGAAAAGTCCAAGACCAATTTGCGCCCGTATGATTTAAAATAGAATAATCATCAAATTGAACGGTATCTCGGATGCATATTTTCTCTCTATCATCTACTATTGGTTGAGCAATTGGCAAGGAGGATTCATAAAAATCTACTTGCCAGATACCTTGATTGGTCGCCAATCTAATTTTTTCATCTCTGTAAAAAGGCAAGATTTTTAGCGGGCTAAGACCTGCTGGTAAATTTCCTGTAATATCCACCCAATCAGCCAAATTATTATTACGATAATAAACCTTGGTGGGGAAAGTGCCACCTGCCCCCCTTAGCGAGGCTAAATATACGCCGCCATCTGTTCCCGCTTGATGTATCATGGCTCTAAAATTCCGTCCATCTAAACTGGCGGTCGTCCAATTTGTCCAATTCAAACCACCATCCGTAGATTTAAAGATTTTATCCCCAGTTGTAGTATTGGCTTTTAAAATCCATACTTCATTTTCATTCGTTGCACTAATACTGACCCGAGCATAATTGAAATTGCCAAAACCAGCGGGCAGATTATTGGTTAAATCTGTCCAAGTAGTTCCTTCATCCCTTGTTTTGTGAAAACCATTTCCTGTAAACACATAAAAGGCAGTAGGATTAGAACGGCTTCTATCAAAATACCAAACATCATCACTAAATTCTCCAATCGAAGTCCATTGCGCTCCACCATCTGCTGATTTCCAAAAAGTAGTGCCTTCTCCTGTGTAATAAGTATTAAAATGTTCGACGGAATTGAGTAAACGACTGGTTCTTGCCCCATACACTTTATTGGGATGTTTGGAAAAGTTAAAAGAACCAGAAACGATTGATTCATTAAAATATTCAGGTAAAACCTTTTCCCCAATATCATCGAAAAAAGCATGGCGGGTTCTTCCGGGCAATGCCCAACCCGTTGCGCTTTCTGCACCACCTAAGGAAATGTTTTCCCCAGCAGCAAAATTTTCATGCCAATAAGTATTGCCATTATGATAGCGACCACCAACAAAAAAATCTTCATTCCAACCTTGGGAATACCCCCAAAATTGAGAACCTGTAATGCCTTTATTTCGGGTATCATGATTTACCAGAGAGGAGAAAAAATCGGAGGAATAATTCATTCCACCATCGGTTGCCAACCAACATTTTCCATCTGCACATTTTGCGGATTGTAAATCAGGATGTAAGGGTAAAGTATTGGTATAGGAAAAGTCAGCTAGGGTGACAAAATTCGCGCCACCATCAGTCGATTTATATATTATCTGAGTACCGACGACTAATTCATCTTTATTCTCGTCATTGATTAAAATAGCTAAGTCATAATAGCCCTGTCCGTTATTCATTGGAAATTCAGTAGTCAGGCCTGTTGCCACCGTTACCCAAGTCGAGCCAGCATCTGTGCTTTTTAAAATATAGGGCTTATTATCATTTCCTGTTCCATCTTGTGTTAGCAAGACCACATATAGGTATTGGTTATCCGCTGTGGTCAATGCCATTTTAGCTCCAGAATGTTCGTAATAGGTTCCCCAACCAGACATACTCAAACTAAAAGTGGTGCCGCCATCCGTGGATTTATAAAATTCATATTGGTCGGTCGTGGTGTTTCTACCTAAAGCATAGGCAATAGCCCCATTATTGGGTTGAAATTGTACATCGTAAAATTCGCCTGAAAGTAGCGTCGCCCAAGTCATTCCGCCATCTGCTGATTTTAAAAGCCCTGTCTCGGCTGCTGCAAAAATTGCATCAGGGTTGGAAGGATGAAAAGATAAAGTTGTTGCGAGCATGCCGCTTTGTGTCAGCACGATATTCCAGGTTGCCCCGCCATCTATAGTTTTGACAATTTCTGTATTGGTACTGGCAAAAACCGTATTTTCCTCTGTAGGATGAATCGCAATGGCTTGAATACCTGACCCAAAATTGAAACCATCGCTAACACTATACCAATTCAAACCATTATCACTCGTTTTATAAACGCCACCTGTTTCAGAACCTGCGTATAAAATATTGGAATTACTTGGAGCGATATCGAAACTGTATATATTGACTTGAACTGCTTTAGGAGCTAAAGCATAAGTTGAACTAGCAGGAAAAAAAGTTTCATTAGGGCCTAAGGATTCCCATGTTGTGCTACTTCTAGCCGTGGAATTCCTTTTGCTGACTCTATTTTCTACTGCTTTACCTTGTGTTCTAAACTGTATTAATTCCTCATCAGACAAATTTAACACGTCTCCATTTTCTTGGATGAAAGGTTGGGCATCGGCTAGCCACATCTGGTAATATTTGGTATAGAGGTTATTTTCGAGTCCGTCTTTTTCTTCGTCCCAACCCTTTTTTTTATAGTATGCTTCGTAAGCCGCTTCAACTTCATTTACATTGACCGATTCTTGATATAATAGTTTCACCCAAGCAGGCATTTCTGGGTTAGGGTCAGGAATTAACGTTTTGCTGTAAAAATGAAAATTGGGTTTAAGCGACTCTAATTGGAAAGTAGTTTTTTGTAATAAATTTTCCATCACAAGCATCTGCTGGCTAAAATAACCAAGGTCTTTAGCCGAATTTTCGTTGGAGATATTTTTTGTGTCAAACGCTTGACTAAAATTATTAGCAAAAAGGGATACCGTAAATAATAAGCTAAATGAGATGATAGCATTAATAGTTATTAGACTCTCTTTCATCTTTTGACATTTCTCTTTGATTCTCTTAAAAACAAAATCGTTTTTTAAAAATATTTGTCTTCGATTTAATTATTTGGACTAATTTAAACTCTTAATATATGTTACAGAATCTTTCTATTAGGAAGTTGTGGAATAGAATAATGGACGAAAAATAAAAAGGGGTAACTAATATTTATTGGTCATTTTATATGCTAAAGGCTTGGAAACTTAAGTTAGTCCAAAAATCATTCCTTTTTTTGCGACAAGTAATAGTTATAATTTTTTTGAAGTGGATATTTTTTGAAGATGGAGAAAATTGTTACTGCAAGACCTAGTGGTCATCTTTTGTAGGAGTATGCCTACGATATAGGGTAAGGCTAATCTTTTCGCTTTTAGAGGAAGATAGGAAGATAAGAAAAGGTCGAATTTTTATAGCTTATTAGCTATAAAACAGTACTTTTTTAGGAAAAAGAAGGTGATTGTAAAATTATTTTTAAATAAACTTGCATTTATGATAGTATTGCTATTATATTTGCAAGCAAATGGTGGGATGTCTATTTTTATAGTTGCAATTTACAATTGGTGAAAGCACCAATATAACCAAAAAATAACACTTTCTATAACTATAACCATTAAAGGTTGTAGTATTTTTTTGCAATTATTTAATAGTAAAACTATCATTTTGTATAGTTGAATACACTTTATTTGTATTTAAACTATGTTTTTTAAACTGTATCCTATTTAAAAATAAATTAAATCAACTGGCTTATGAATCAATTAGAAACACCCAAATCAGGAATATTTTCGAACTTAAAGGATGACCTTCCAGCAAGTTTAGTTGTATTTCTAGTAGCAATGCCTTTATGTTTAGGAATTGCTTTAGCATCTGGTGCGCCACTTTTTTCAGGTATTATAGCAGGAATTGTTGGAGGTATAGTTGTTGGTGCAATTAGTGGTTCCCAGTTAGGGGTAAGTGGCCCAGCAGCAGGACTAGCAGTTATTGTATTGACTGCTATTCAAGACTTAGGTGCTTATGAAATCTTTTTAATGGCAGTCGTCATTGGAGGAATAATTCAACTAGCTTTAGGTTTTATGAAAGCAGGAATTATTGGCTATTATTTTCCTTCTTCTGTAATCAAAGGTATGTTAGCGGGTATTGGAATTATTATCATTTTAAAGCAAATCCCTCATGCGGTAGGGTATGATATGGATTATGAAGGTAGTTTAGCATTTAATCAACCTGATGGGCATAATACCTTTTCAGAACTGTTTTATATGTTCCAAGCGATTAGCCCAGGTGCGCTTTTCATAACCTTAGTTTCTTTAGCTATTTTGATTTTATGGGAACAACCTTTTATGAAATCAAAAGGCTTTACTAAAATTGTCCAGGGACCATTAGTTGCAGTAATTAGTGCGATAGTTTTGGGTTTAATTATTCAAACTACGCCTTATGCTTTAAAAGCCGAGCAAATGGTAAGCATTCCTGTAGCGGATTCTTTATCGGGATTTTTTAGCCAATTCACTTTTCCAGATTTTAGTCAAATAACAAATCCTGCCATTTATATTACAGGAATAACGATTGCGGTAGTAGCTAGTTTAGAGACTTTACTTTGCTTAGAAGCAACGGACAAATTAGACCCCTATAAGCGAGTGAGTCCAGCCAATTTGGAATTAAAAGCACAAGGAATTGGTAACATTATCTCTGGAATGATTGGTGGCTTACCTATTACACAGGTGATTGTAAGAAGTTCTACGAATATTCAATCTGGTGGAAAAACAAAAGCCTCTGCTATTTTTCACGGTGTATTATTAATTGCAAGTGCGATGTTAATTCCTAATATATTGAATTTGATTCCATTGGCAAGTTTAGCAGCTATTCTATTTTTAGTAGGCTATAAATTGGCAAAACCAGTTTTATTCAAAGAAATGTATGTAGCAGGAAAGGAGTATTTTATTCCATTTATGGTAACGATTTTAGGTATTGTTTTTACGGATTTATTGGTAGGAATTGGTTTAGGAATGGTTGTCGCAATTTTCTATGTCCTTTACAAAAATTACCAAAAGCCTTATTTATTGGATGTAACAGAAGGAGCAAATGGACAAGTGATTCGAATAGAATTATCTGAAGATGTTACCTTCTTAAACAAGGCAAATATTCTTAAAACGTTGAATCAGATGCCTAATGATTCAAAAGTTATTATTGACGCTAGTCGTTGTGTAGAAATTGAGCATGATGTCAATGAAATTATCGAAGACTTCATTGAGGGTGCTAAGTTTAGAAATATAGAAGTGGAAGTAATTAATCGGAAACAAAGAGGAATACAAGAAAATCCAGTTGATATTTTTGAGCGGACATTAGCACTTTCTAGTAAGAAGAATGGTAAGTTGAGTCCTCAAATGGTTTGAAAATAATCCGAAGAAATAGGTTCTCTCAAACCTGAGGGATTGTTCGGAGAGGATAATCGAAAACACTTTGTTGTCTTTTATGCGATTGTTATCGCCTCTTCGACAATTCTAATTAGTAATGAGAGATAAATCAGGACAAGTAGTATGGTTCAATTTATTTCTACATCGTCACCTATCATCAAAAAATAAAAAATCATATGGATCTAGTCAAAGCAATGTATGCTGTAGAAACTAGAAAAGTCACGTTTTTTGATAAAACGTATGCATAAGAGCCAAATCTTTTTTATGAGTGCGAGCGGCAATTTCAAACTATTGCCGCTCCATCTTTTCCCCTAATAGTAGCTGCTAAATCGAATTTAGGTAAAATTTTATGCTCAACTACTTTTTTAGTTTTCTTTTATAATAAAGCTATCTTTCTATTAAACTTGTAAAATTTGAGTAAATGCCAATAACGATTACGGCTGTTTCTGTGCAAATAAGAGTTAACGCTAATTTATATTTAAGAGATCCACAAGAGACGAGGCTAGGTAAAAAGATAATTCAAGAAGGGATTATTCTGATTGATAAAATTGGAATTGAAAGCTTTACTTTTAAAAAGCTAGCTCAGGCTATGGGGTCGACAGAAGCATCAATATACCGCTATTTTGAGAACAAACATTCCTTATTGGTCTATTTGGTTTCTTGGTATTGGGAATGGGTACGTTTTCGGATTGATTTTAATTCAATGAACGTGATTGACCCTAAGCGTAAACTAAGCATAACAATAAAAACTATTATTGATACCATTCGATTGGCAACACCTGCGGAGTATATTGATAGAGATTTATTGCATAATATTGTTGTCAAAGAGGGAATTAAAGCTTATCATATTAATCAGGTAGAAAAGGAGAATGAAATGGGTTTTTTCACGCCCTATAAAGCGTTGGGGCAAAAAATTGCGAATATCTTATTAGCGGTAAATCCAGATTTTCCTTATCCTCAGACGCTTGCTACCAATATCTTGGAGATGGCTAATAATCAGATGTATTTTGCCCAACATCTCCCTATGTTGACCGATTTACCTATAGCTGGTGGAGATATGCAAAAACTAGAAACTATGCTAGAATTCTTTATTTTTAAATTGATTGAAAAGTAGTATAGGTAAATTAGGTAGGCATTTTATCAAGCCTAAAAAATACTTTAAAATCGTATAATTGTTATTGGATGTACACTATTTCAAAAGGATATTTCTATAGCAATAAGTGCGTAAAATAATTTTGTCAATTCATTATTCACTTAAAAATAATATTACATGCAAACCTTATCTAATCCTTCAGGAAAGAAAAGCTGGCAAAGAATAGGCCAGCAACTCAAAGCATTTTTTCAAGTAAATCCTACGCCGAGTACTAAAGGAGAGGAAATTGATTATTATCATCAATATGTATTTCCTCGAAGAATTGAAAGAATGAAACGAATCAAAAACAAATCGCACCAAGGAATTTCTAGTAAGAAACTGTAAATGAGCTAATTGTATTCTATGTCTTTTACCTTTTAATCTTAAGTAACGGATAAAAAATAAGTCGAACATCTAGTATTAAATTCCCCACGAATTTATTATCCCCAGGAATTATAGTTGTTCAAGTTATTTTTTCAGCATTACTAAAACAATTATTATGGATATTGTCATTGAATCAGGCATTGAAAAAAAATCGGATAAGCAATTTTTAGAAAGAAATGGTGGCAAGGATTGAGTGAAAAAATTAAAGCCTTTTTATTCGCAAAAGCAACGAATCAACAACGCAGAAATGCTTTAGACGATTACCAATACTGGTATAAAGATATTTTAGAAGAAGATTTACAAAAACAGAAAGTTAGTAATAGCTAATTTTACATAGGTACAGTTTATTTATCCGGCAATTTAAAAGGTTGTCGGATTTTTTGTAAACTATTTAGATAGTTTTACTTTCATAAAAAATAGTTAAGCTAACAAAAAAGATAAATGAATAATACAGCTTGGACGCCATTAAAGCGGATGTATGGTTTATTAAGTTTAGATCGCAAAGATATAAGTTATATTTATCTCTATGCCATTTTTGGTGGAATAATCACTTTGAGCCTTCCTTTGGGGGTGCAGGCGATTATTGGTTTGATTGCAGGTGGAACTATGTCTAATTCCCTTTATATTTTAGTGGGCATCGTTACTTTAGGAACTGCTTTGACAGGTATTTTAAAAATCATGCAATTGGTGGTAGCAGAAACCTTGCAAAGACGCATTTTTGTCCGTTCTGCTTTTGAATTTGCCTTACGACTCCCTCATATTCGACTAGAAAGTGTGCAAAATGCCTACCCTCCAGAATTAGTCAACCGCTTTTTTGATACGCTGACTATCCAAAAAGGATTACCTAAAATTCTGATGGACTTTTCTACGGCAGTATTAAACATTGTTTTCGGTTTAATTCTAATTGCTTTTTATCATCCATTTTTTGCTTTTTTTGGCATCTTTCTATGTTTGGTCGTGGGGCTTATTTTTTGGACAACTGCCTCTGGAGGATTGCAAACGAGTTTAAGAGAAAGTAAATATAAATATGCAGTAGCGCATTGGTTGGAAGAAATAGCAAGAGCAAATACCACTTTTAAATTATCTAATGGTGGCCGTTTTTCCATGCAAAAAACAGATGGTTTGGTGGTAAAGTATTTGGACGCTCGAAAATCCCATTTTAGGATTCTAATGATTCAGTTTGCCAGTATGATTGGTTTTAAAACCTTGATTACGGCAGCTTTGTTGTTATTAGGTAGTTTGTTGGTAGTCGAAAATCAAATCAATATTGGCCAATTTGTCGCTGCAGAAATTGTTGTTTTATTGGTCATAGCAGCAGTTGAAAAATTAATTCTAAGTATGGAAACCATTTACGATATGTTGACTGCCTTAGAAAAAATTGGGTTAGTGATGGATATTCCTTTAGATAAGGAAGGTGGCGTGCCATTTAAAGAGGTGGATACAGGAAAAGGAATTGCCATTGAATTAAATAATGTGAGCTTTAAATTTAAAAACGATGACAGCTATACATTAAAAAATATTTCAATGGATATTCAGCCCAATGAAAAAATCTGTATTGCAGGGTATAATCGTGCAGGGAAAAGTACCTTAGTTCGTTTAATTACAGGATTTTTTCATAAATATGAAGGCAGTATTACTTTTAATGGAATTCCTGTTACTAATTTGAATATCAAAGATTTGCATAATCGAATTGGCGAATTTTCTTCTGACTTGGATATATTTGAAGGGAGTATCTTAGAAAACATTTGTTTGGGTTACCCTGACCTTCCGCTCAAAGAAGTGATTGCTATTGCAAAAATGATTGGGGTAGATAAATTTATTCGACAACTACCAAAAGGTTATCAAACTCAATTATTACCAGGTGGAAAAAACATTCCAGGAAGTGTTCGAAATAAGTTGATTCTAGCCCGTGGATTAGTGACACAACCTCAGTTATTTACCCTAGAAGATGTTTTTGCGAATATGGAAACCGATGATAAAACGCAGATGATTGATTTATTAACAGATAGACAGAATAACTGGACGTTAGTAGGTGTCAGTGATGATGTGGAATTTGCTAAAAAATGTGACCGAATTATTATCATGCGCAAGGGAGCAATTATTGAAACGGGGACTTTTGAGGAAATCAAAAAAGGGATTCATTTTAATAAGGTATTTAAGTAAGGGGATTGTTCTATAACAGCTAATCAATAAAATATTCAACTACAAAATATTTCAATAGCATAAAATCATCCATGGAGGCTATCCGTGGGAAATTAAACGCATCTTAGTTTCCCACGGATGAAAATTGATGCATTTTATTTTTAAATCATTCTACTCGCATTTCTAAAAAATATCATGTTAAATATATCACCTAATTCGGTCACGAAACGAATGAATAAAAGCGATTATCAATCGTTTCAAAAAATAGAGTTGCCTGCTGCAAATCGGATGTTTAAATTCTGGTTAAGTGGCACTTTTGTTATCCTATTTTTATTGCTCTTTTTACCTTGGACACAGAATATTCAGACTAAAGGAAAAGTAACAACCCTTAATCCTGGACAACGCCCTCAGAGTATTGAGGCAACTATCGCTGGTCGAATAGATAAATGGTTTGTTCGAGAAGGCCAGTTTGTCAAGAAAGGAGATACGATTGCGCATTTAGCAGAGATAAAAGTGGATTATTTTGATGAAGATTTAGTCAGTCGAACACAACAACAAGTAGCCGCAAAATCTGGTTCGATTACCGCTTACGGGCAAAAAGCGAATGCGCTAGACCAGCAAATAAAAGCGATGCAGCAAGAACTCCGTTTCAAAAAAGAACAATTGGAGAACAAAGTAGAGCAAGCGGCTTTTAAGATTGAAAGTGCGAAAGCTGCTTTAAAACAAGCGGAAATTGATTTTCAAATTGCAGAATACCAATATAGTAGAACTGATACCCTTTTCCAAAAGGGCATTAAATCGCTCACCGATTTGGAAGGGAAACGCCTGAAAATGCAAGCAACAACCGCTAAAGTGGTAGCAGCAACCAATAAATTAGCCGAAGCAAAAAATAATCAACAAATTGCTCAATTGGATTTTAGTACTATTGAAAATGAATATGCCAATAAAATTGCCAAAGCTCAGAGCGAAAAATTTAGCACTTTATCTACTCAATATGATGCGAAGGGAAGTATCAATAAATTAGAAAATCAATACCAAAATTATTTGCGTAGAGCAGATTTTTATTATGTAACTGCCCCACAGGATTGTTATGTCAATCAAGCTTTGAAAAAAGGAATTGGGGAAACGGTGAAAGCAGGAGAAGCTCTAGTCACAATTATGCCCGCTGATTTTGATTTGGCAGTAGAGTTATTTGTCTTACCGATGGATTTACCCTTGATACAATTAGGCGAAGAAGTACGCTTTATTTTTGATGGTTGGCCTGCTTTTGTGTTTAGTGGCTGGCCAGGACTTTCTTTTGGCACTTATCACGGTCATGTGGTAGCGATTGAAAATAATATAAGCAAGAATGGAAAATATCGAATATTGGTCAGTTCGCACGAAGATAAACCTTGGCCTGAGGCATTAAGAGTCGGTTCTGGAGCACAAGGCATTGCTTTACTCAAGGATGTGCCTATTTGGTATGAGTTATGGCGGCAATTAAATGGTTTTCCACCAGATTTTTATGATGAAGATACTGGAAGTGGAGAAAAACCGAAGTTAAAAGCGCCTGTGAAATCTTTGAAATAAGGTTTGCTTTGCAATTTTGTAAAAGAGAATCTTCTTTTCTGTCTCATCAGATGGCTGTGTCGTCCTATGGAAATAATGCACAAGTTGCCAAAGAACCTAAAATAATTGACAAAAAATAAAAATGAATCAATTGGTTAAAAATATATGGCAAATCGGATGCTTGGTTTTACTGAGTATGCCTGCTTATTCTCAAAAAATAGATAGTACCAAAGTTTTTACCGAAACAGCTTATTTAGCGTGGGTACGGCAATATCATCCTGTCATCCAACAAGCCAATTTGTTGAATAGAGTAGGGGACGCCTACCAATTAAAAGCTAGGGGTGGTTTTGACCCTAAAATTGCAGGAGATATTCAACGGAAATCTTTTGATGGCAAAACCTATTTTACAGTAGGGGAGACAGGTTTAAAAATACCCAGTTGGATGGGGATGGAATTTAAGGCAGGTTATAATTGGACTAACGGTGTGTTTTTGAACCCTGAAAATAATTTACCCGCAGCAGGACAGGCGTATGCAGGCGTCAAATTGTCATTGGGAAGAGGTTTGATGATTGATGAACGCCGAGCTACGCTCCAACAAGCCAAGATTCTCCTCCAATCAAATCAGGCGGAACAGCAAGAAATTGTGAACGATTTGCTCTTAAACGCAGGAAAAGCCTATTGGGAATGGGTGAATGCGTATAATGATTTAAAGATTTATGAGGAGGCGCTACGACTAGCAGAAGTTAGATTTGCAGGCGTTAAAAGTAGTTTTTTGCAAGGCGATAAACCTGCAATTGATACGCTGGAAAGTAGGATTCAAGTACAAAATCGAGAGATAGCGGTGAATGATGCGAGCGTACTATACGAAAATAGTCGTCGGTATTTATCTAATTTTTTATGGTATCAAAATGAATTGCCTGTTGAAGTAAGTGAGTTACTAAGACCACCATTTTATAGGGAACTAAGCTTGCCAGAAAGCGCACTAGATTTGGGAAGTATTCTCAATAACCTCAACGAAAAACATCCTACTTTAAGACAATATCGCTTTAAATTACAAGACTTAGAAATTAACAGACGATTGAAAAAAGAGGAACTAAAACCGCAAGTAGATGTCGAGTTTAATTTCTTAGCGGACGGTGTGGATTTTGTCAATCGACCAAAAGATGCGGGGGAGTTAGGCGGTTTAAATTCACTATTGACCGAAAATTATAAAGCAGGCATCAAAGTAGGCATGCCACTTTTTAGACGGAAAGCGAGGGCAGATATAGAATTGGCGGATATAAAATTATTGGATACCAATTATAAACTACACCAAAAATCTCAAGAGATTAGAAACAAGGTACTCAATTATGAGGCGCAGTTAGATAATTCCCGCCAACAAGTCGGGATTAATCGGTCTGCTGTCAAAAATTATCAAGATTTACTAATTGCCGAAAGCGAGAAATTTCGATTTGGTGAAAGTTCTATTTTTTTACTCAATAGTCGAGAACAGAAATTGATAGAAGCACAGTTGAAATTGGTTAAATTATTGACTTTGTACCAGAAGAATCGGTTGGGTTTGATTTGGAGTGCTGGGTTATTGCGGTAGAAGAATACGCTAAATGATGAATAGAATATTTTGCGGATAAATGACTAGAATTTAATGAATAGTTTGATGATAAGCTGAAAATTCTTGTCATCATTTTCTTTTTTAACTTAACCCATTATTACTTTGATAGGGCACTGTATTAAAAATTGGGAAAAACGACAAGTTTATCAATTTTATAAAAGACCCTATGTTTGTAAAAAAAAGCTTCAGTAAAAAGAAAAGAGTTAAATTAGAGTGTGAAAAAAATTACTCTAAACTTAAAAACTGAAGCAATGAGTCGTCAAGTTAAGGAATTAGATTA
>Ga0129327_10001179_pt1 | contig 15561 bp, 17 predicted proteins | sample CPBDNA_6_FD_111799 | JGI IMG/M metagenome (GOLD analysis project Ga0129327, IMG submission 111799) | Freshwater to marine salinity gradient microbial communities from Chesapeake Bay, USA - CPBay_Spr_31_0.8_DNA | ecosystem: Environmental > Aquatic > Marine > Coastal | place: USA: Chesapeake Bay... | reverse complement strand
GCGGCCTTCTGACTCTGTCAACAAATCAACAATAACGCTGGTTTCCCTATAAGGGCGCTGATGCAATAAAAAACAATGATTAAGCGAGGGATTCATAGGCGCTTATATAAATAGCCACATTAAGAACATGAAGAGCAGGCTGCGTAAAAAAGCATTCCGCTATTCCTCAAAGCCTAAACTCTTCAACATTCGCTCGTCATCAGACCAACTGCTTTTTACTTTGACCCATAGCTTAAGCATGACTTTTTGATCTGTCATGATTTCAATATCTTTACGAGCATCGGTACCAATACTTTTAATTTGCTCGCCCGACTTACCAATGATGATTTTTTTCTGCCCATCACGCTCAACCCATATAAGCGCATGAATATGAACAATATTATTAACGAGCTTGTATTCTTCAATTTCAACTGCTACTTGATAAGGTAACTCATCACCACATTGACGCATCAGTTTTTCACGAATCAACTCAGCGGCCATAAAGCGCTCACTGCGATCAGTTATCTGATCGGCATCATAAAAATGCGGCTTAGCAGGCAAGCGTTTATTAATCGCTGTACGTAAGGCATCGACGTTATAGCCATTTTTGGCCGAGATTGGCAGAATATCTGCCCAACTAAACTTCGTTGCCAATGTTTGAATATGTGGCAGCAAACGATTTTTTTCGACGATACGATCAACCTTATTAATCGCCAAAATAATGGGGGATCTTGCATTGGCTAAACTTTTAACCACTAACTCGTCTTCTTCATTCCAGACTAAGCGATCAACAATAAATACGGTTACATCAACATCGGCAATGGTACTCGCGGCCGCGCGGTTCATATAACGATTCATTGCATTGGTTTGTGTTTGGTGAATTCCCGGCGTATCAACAAAAATATTTTGGTATTGGCCGCGGGTATCAATACCCGTAATGCGGTGCCGTGTGGTCTGTGGCTTACGTGAAGTAATGCTGATTTTTTGACCCAGCAAATTATTTAATAACGTTGATTTACCAACATTAGGTCGGCCAACTAAGGCGACATAACCACAATATTGTGGATCCTCAATACTCATTATGATCCTTTACCTTGTTCAACACGACTGTCCTCAGAAATGGTATCCGACTCTGCATAATTAAATTGCTTAAGCACTTTAATGGCTGCACTTTGCTCAGCGGTACGGCGACTTAAGCCCTCGCCCGTAGCACTGACATTCTTTAATTTTACACTGCACTTAACCGTAAATTTTTGTTGATGGCCAGGCCCTTCAACTTCAACCAACTCATAATGCGGTAGCGGTAAATGTTCAGCTTGCATTAATTCTTGTAACAATGTTTTTGCATCTTTAAATTCAGGGACTATCGACACTTTATCTAGATAAGGCTTTAATAAATTAAGGACTATTTTCTGACAGCGAATAAAATCACTATCAACATAAATCGCACCAATTACTGCCTCAACGGCATCACCCACAATAGAGTGCTTAACCGGTGAAATACTCTTCCGCTCACCTTGACCAAGAATCATTAATTGGTCTAACTCCAAAGAAAGCCCAATTTGAGCTAAGGTTTTTCCTTTGACTAACTGTGATCGAGCGGTTGTCATTACACCTTCGGGTACATCATCAAAGCGTGAAAATAACGCTTCTGCGGCGACTACATTCAATAATGAATCACCTAAAAATTCTAAACGCTCGTTATTAGGTGTGCCCGCACTTTTATGAGTAAGAGCCAACTCAAGTAACGCTATATCTTTAAATTCGTACGCTATACGTGTTTGAATATTTTTTAATAAACTCGCTTTTATCTGGGCCATTTAAACCATCCTTGTCTTAATGTTTATGTGTTGATTTTTGATAATGATACCTTTTATATTTTATTGAATTTAAAGCACGCTATTTATCTGATTAATCCTGATGTACCTTCATAAATAAAATTCATTTAGGGTAGCCTGAATCACTCATAGCGCTATTAATTATATGAATAGCTTGCATTGCTAAACCTTACTTGTCACTCACGATTAAACGGCAATGACACGCTATTATCGAACTTCATAACTACATCAATATTAGAGAATAACGACTCTCGTACTTCATAATCAGCAATAATCGTATAAGATTCGGCTGTTTTCTCAATATCTATTTGCTTTGAAGTTAATGCCGTTATTTGATTAATATTTAAGCGCTTATTAATGCGAGAACGAATTTCAGCTTTCGTTAACGGCGTCGCTCGCTCTAAGTGCTCAGTCAACACACCATCAAGTACTGACTGTACGTTCCAATTCTGAATATAAGCTGGCACCATCTTCAGTGTGCATGTTAATAATAATAGCCCCAGCGCAATACTTGAGACTAAGCCTATAGACGACATGCCTGCTTGACGGTAAAAACGTCCTGACAAAAGGCTTTGGCTTTGCTCAGTGTGCTGACGTAAGTCTAGATCGCTCATATCTCTCACCAGTTACAGTCTAATTAATAGGCTATAGTTTAGCTCAAAAAACGCCTACTTGAAGGATCCTGCGCGTGAAAACGTGGGTAAATGCCAGCCTGGATCTTTATGCATCCATATTGCAACGGCTTTACCGACTATACGCTCTTCAGAAACCGCCCCCCAATAGCGACTATCCTGACTGTTATCGCGGTTATCGCCCATCATAAAATAGTGACCTTCAGGCACTCGAACACGAATATCATCATTGCGTTGTGCTGAGGCATTGGTTTGAATCTGGTGATCAACGTCGCCCAAGGTCTCTGTGAACTGTTGGTAGAGTGCACGCTTTTTGCCATTCAATGGCGTTTGCGTCTGCACTTCGCCATTAATCGTCAACACCTTATTGGTGTATTCGACTAAATCACCCGGTAAACCAACCACTCGCTTAATATAATACTGGTCTTTATGTGGCGGAAAAAACACCATCACATCACCACGCTGTGGATCATTAATATCGAAAACTTTATCGCGCCAAACCGGCAGGCGAATACCATAGGTAAATTTATTCACGAGAATAAAGTCACCAACTAGCAATGTTCTCTCCATTGAGCCCGATGGAATTTGAAAGGGCTCATAAAGAAAAGAGCGGATAATAAATACAAAGGCCAGCACAGGCGTTAATGACTTTGCATTTTCAACCAAAGCCGATTCAGTGTCATTGGGGCCGCGCTTTTTACTGAGCCAAACAATATCAAGCAACCAAATTAGGCCACCCGCAGCAACCAAAGACATTAATATTAAAGGGAAATTAAGATCCATAATTCACTTACTCCATACTGACTTGCGTAAAAAAACAATCATGCTTAAAAAATTAAATCTAACTAAAGAGATATAAAAAGCAGACTACTAACTATCGACCTTGAGTACCGCCAGAAAGGCAGACTGAGGAATTTCAACGTTGCCCACTTGCTTCATACGTTTTTTACCGGCTTTCTGTTTTTCTAACAATTTCTTTTTGCGACTAATATCGCCGCCATAACACTTGGCCGTTACATTTTTGCGCAAGGCTTTAACCGTTTGTCGAGCAATAACATGGCCGCCAATCGCCGCCTGTATTGCCACATCAAACATTTGTCGTGGTATTAACCCTTTCATTGCTTCGACGAGTGAGCGGCCACGAGATTCAGCTAAATCACGATGCACAATAATAGCCAGCGCATCAACTCGCTCACTATTAATTAGCACGTCTAATCTAACTAACTTAGCGGCCTGAAAGCGTTCAAACTGATAATCCAGCGACGCATAGCCTTTACTGCATGATTTTAAGCGATCAAAAAAGTCTAGAACAACTTCGTTCATCGGAATTTCATAAACCAGCGACACTTGCTTGCCTAAAAACTGCATATCTTTTTGGACACCGCGTTTTTCTATACACAGTGTAATCACATTACCCAAATGCTCTTGCGGTACCAGTATATTGGCACGCACTATCGGTTCACGCATTTCTTCAATGGTGCCTAAATCCGGCAGCTTTGATGGATTATCAACAGCAAGCGTTTCACCTTTGTTGGTGAGTATTTGATAGACCACTGTCGGCGCAGTGGTAATAAGATCTAGGTTATATTCTCGTTCTAAGCGCTCTTGAATAATTTCCATATGCAGCATGCCAAGGAAGCCGCAGCGGAAACCAAACCCTAAAGCGTCAGACACTTCAGGCTCATAAAATAACGATGCATCGTTTAATGTTAGCTTAGCTAATGCTTCTCGAAACGCTTCGTAATCATCGGAGCTGACCGTAAACAAACCGGCATAGACTTTGGGCTGAACTTTTTTGAAACCCGGTAGGGCTTCAATGTTTTCATTTTTTGCGTGGGTAAACGTATCGCCGACTGGCGCACCGTGAATATCTTTAATACCCGCTACCACAAAGCCAACCTCGCCTGCCGATAGATCTTTAGTATTTAATCGTTTTGGCGTAAAAACGCCGACTTGATCAACAATGTGCGCACGCGCATTAGACATGGCAACAATTTTATCTCTTACTTTAAGCGTGCCCTGTAATACCCTCACCAAAGAGACAACACCGAGGTAGTTATCAAACCAAGAATCAATAATCAATGCTTGTAAGGGCGCATCGGCATCGCCCACTGGCGCAGGAATCGTTTTGACAATGCGCTCTAACGCTTCACGTATGCCTTCACCCGACTTAGCACTGACACGGCAAGCATCTGTTGCGTCAATACCGATAATATCTTCAATTTCTTGGGCCACACGATCGGGCTCTACTTGTGGTAAATCCATTTTATTAAGGATAGGTACCACTTCGAGACCTTGATCAATTGCGGTATAGCAATTAGCTACCGACTGCGCCTCGACACCTTGTGCCGCATCAACAATCAGCAATGCACCTTCGCAGGCTGCAAGTGAACGTGAAACCTCATAAGAGAAGTCGACATGACCCGGGGTATCGATAAAATTCAGTTGATAGGTTTGACCATCATCGGCGAGATAATTAAGAGTAACGCTCTGCGCTTTAATGGTAATGCCGCGCTCACGCTCAATATCCATTGAATCAAGCACTTGGGCAGCCATTTCTCTCGCTTCAAGCCCACCACAGGTCTGTATAAATCGATCAGCCAGTGTTGATTTACCATGGTCAATATGGGCGATAATTGAAAAATTTCGAATACGGTCAATTGCTTGCTTCATTTAGCTCTCTATAAAAATCTACACATTAGGCACAGCAGATACTGTGGCAGCGCCTAAATTAAACCTGACTTACTTAGCATTTTTGGCTAATAACTTAATGATTATTATTACAAAAACGCCTATTTAAGCTGCGCCTAAAAAAGAGCCGCGATTGTATACTAAGGCGCTAATCTAAGCGAATCTGCGGCTTAAATTGAGTACTTATTTGATGAATAATGAATAGATAGGAAGGGGCTGACAGTTTAACGCTGGGGCGAGATGAGCTAAGCGCAAAAAAACTTAATCATTACTGGATAATCCGAGTAACTGAGGCTGATTTTGACGAGAATCGAGGTGCTTGCGCTCATATAAGCGAACCAATGCTAGACCAGCAACAAAGCCTACAATACCGCCAATTAATGGGTAAAAGTCTCCACCACTGCCATTTTGCAGTACGCTATCAAACACAATAGCGACCGTTATCATGCTCAACAAAGGCAATAGGTAGGCCATTAATGACGCTTTTAGCACTACGCCATCGGGAACACCGATTTCAACCCATTGGCCTACAGTAAAAAAATCGGCCTGCCCTTTATCGCAAAGAACACGAATGCAATGCGTACCTCGGCTTAACCATCGGCCCAATACACCTTGACCACAAGCCCCTTTTGCCTCACAACTACCACACGTCGATTGCTGAAAAGTCTCGACCCAGAGCGCGCCATTGCCGCCATTCGCAGAAGGTTCCACAGAAATAACGCGGGCTTTTTCGACCGTCATACCTGCCGAACGGCTATCCGTAGACGCACTGATTTTTCCCTCATGCCTTCGCAGAGGTGAGTCTAGTGCTGGTTCATAATGAGTTGGGTCTGACATATTCTGATTGTACAACGTTTTATTAGCATGTACTGACGGGAGGGAGTTTTTATTCTATCAATATTTAAAGAGAGTGTTTTATCAATAAGGCTCAATCCAAACACTAGCAGCTAGAAGTACTCCGTTAAATGACCTAATAAAAAATATTAGCAGAGACTAAATAGCTCTAACGAGCAGTAACTCTACTCACTGATGTGGCAATGTTTTTTGCTGCCTCGGGAGGAATTTCACCAACCACCGTAATCGAATACAAGCCTTTAGCATCACGTTTTACAAGACTGTAAGCCAATGTTGCTCCACTTTGTACAGACAAGGCCTTACTCATATCGACATCCGGAGTAATAAAAACACTAAAAGCACTTAAACCGTCTGAGTACATCTTACTGTTTTGCCTGGCTCGCTTAACCTCAGCTGGCTTCGCCTCACTCTCTCGTTTTTGCTCAAAATGTGCTTTTGAGAGAGTAAATCCAATCGGCAACCAACTCACTCGCCAATTCTGCTCTTGAACCGCCTGAGACCCCTTAACCTTATCACTAGGTGCTGATAATGAACGAGACAGCACGGCCTTCATATCAATGAGTGATAAACGGTCACGAGAATGATCGACATGAGGCGCCAATTGCTCGGTAGTAATATCACCCCCTATTTTAATTTCGGTATATTCAAAGCGCTCTAATACTTTATTATTGGCATCCACCATTAATGACTGCAGTAATAAACCGGTTTGCTTATCGAGCGCTAATTTAAACCCATAACGGTAAGCGTCTTTCGGTTGCACTGCGAGTACCGTCACTTCTCGACCAGCAACCCGCGTATACCCAGAAAATTCGACCGTATAAGGCTCATTTACTGAAGCTAAGCGAGCCTGGTAATTACGTGCAAACGGCCCTGCAGGAACGGCATCGTTTAATTCAACCACGCCATTTTTAGGATAAACAGAAACAACTTTATCGCCGCGACGAATAATTTCTCGTGGTGGACCGGTTAAGTGCACTAGACGCTCAGATTGTGTGCCATCTTTTAAGGTATGGAAAATTTTTAAGGTTTCCATACGACTTCCTTGGGTATACACCAAGGTACCTTGATAAGTTAAGGATCTTGTACTCTCTTCCATCTTTTCTAACAACGCATAAGCATCAGGTTCTGCATTGTCTGTAACAGTCTTCGCAGCCTCCGCGCGCTGAACACCCTGCACAGATACAGCCATAAAACAGGGGATAGCTAAAAGCAAACTCGCCAATAGTTTGGGAAGATACGACGATATTAATTTAGGTTTTGGCACTGTATTGTCCGTCTGTAAGTAAGCAATTATTTATTAGAAGAAAAGCGCTAACTAACATTTTTTAACAACATTGAGTTAATAAACATTGAGAAAATAATCATTGAAAAACAAATGGTCGCTACTCATCTTCAAAATTAGCCAAGCGAGCAAATGGAATCATACCTTGACCACTTTGCTTGGCTGCGTGGTTAGTATGCTCAAGCAAATACTCATTCAAGCGCTCTTGCGCCTCAACTGCCTCAAGCTTTTCAGCTTCTGATATGGGTGATTCTACTGCTGCGTCTGAAGATGCTAACTGAATAGCTGTTAAATCAATAAGACTCTGATTTGTGTTTTCTATAGCGGGAACGACGGCTGTATTTTCTGCGGTATAGTTTGCACCGCCTTCTTGCATGGATTCATATTCTTGCACACCCACCAGCACGGCTAGTGTTACGGTTGCAGCAACGGCAAAGCGCTTCCATATAGGTTCATTTTTCGAGGGACGATTATGCGTTTGATCCATAGGCGTTTGATCTGCGATGGCGGCTGAAACACTAGCAGCAAAGCTGGATGACGCTCGCATTGTCGACGCATTATTAGCGCTGGTAGATTCATTACGAAGCACGGCACCAATGGCATGAAAACTTTCCCATTGAGCTAGAATAACGGCGGCCTCTTCTTCAGAAGCATTATCTAACGCTTTTAATAGGCGCCTCACTTCTAAATCATCGGCTTGACTATCCATTACGGCTGATATTGTTTCTGACAATTGATCGCTCATAGACCTTAACCACTGCTTTAAGTTGAACTACTATAAATAAAAGGTATAAACCGCTACCTTAAACCATCACTTTCTAAAAAATTTTGTTAAAACATTTACGTTAAAACATTACTTTTAAATCAGTACGCTTACAAATAATTGCTTTTAAATCAATGCGCTTGCAAATCACACAATATAAATTAAATACGATGAAGCGTTGGTCGAACTTGCTTGTCTATCGCTTCTCGCGCTCTAAATATACGTGAACGAACGGTGCCTACAGGGCAAGACATCACATCAGCAATATCTTCATAGCTGAGACCGTCAAACTCTCGCAAAGTTACAGCCGTCCGTAAATCTTCTGGCAGGCTATCTAGAGCCTGCTTAACAACGTCTGCAACCTCATCACCATGCAAGATACTTTCAGGCGTCTGCATATCTTGTAGCACGTTAGAACCTGAGTAATCATCTGATTCGTCGACATCAACATCGGTGCTTGGTGGACGACGCGAACGGGACACTAAATGATTTTTGGCTGTGTTTATGGCAATGCGGTACATCCAAGTATAAAAAGCGCTCTCTGAACGAAAGTTGTTAATGGCACGAAAAGCTTTAATGAAAGCCTCTTGCGCAACATCCTGCACCTCAGAGTGATCACGCACATAGCGAGATATTAAGCTATGAATTTTATGCTGGTATTTAAGTACCAGCAAATCAAAAGCCCGCTTGTCACCTTGTTGAACCCGCGCAACTAATTGCGCATCCGCATCACTCATTTAGATAATGTCATCCTTACAGCTCAAATAAGAGGATTCAGCAATAGTGCCGAATACGATAAATTAGATAGAAGATTATTGGGTAAAGCCGGCAGATATGCCTCGCGACTGTTAGTTGTCACGCTTATATGTATAACAAAGTGCCCCAAAAAAACCATTTTAAGACTAACCTCTTCTCTTTTATTATTCTAAACCTAAACTTTGACAACTCCAACCGCTAGCAAAATGACAATCAGACCTTTTTTTGGATTTTTGAACCTAAATCGAACAAAAAAACAACTGAAACCGATAATCTGTTAGTTTATAAGCAGTTGAGCGAAGTCTTTCAGACCGCTACCATAGAGAGAAGTTCAGACTACAGGATAAAAAAACTTTTATTTTTTATCCATTAAGAAGCCTCTTTACCACTCGAGCGAGGCGACATGACTATTTTAGAGAATCCTTATGAGTACTATTCATCAATATGACGTCGTGGTTATCGGCAGCGGCGCTGCCGGCCTAACACTTGCACTTGCTCTTGCCGAAAAAGCCAAGGTGGCGGTCATATCAAAATCAGAACTCAGCGAAGGCTCCACCTACTACGCCCAAGGTGGCATTGCGGCTGTTTTAGATGCCACCGACAGTATTGATGCGCATTGTGCTGACACCTTAGTTGCCGGCGCAGGTCTCTGCCACGAAGATGCCGTTAGATTTACTGTCGAACGCAGCAAACAAGCTATTGAGTGGCTAATAGAGCAAGGCGTAGCGTTTACTCGTGAGAAAAAGCCAGAGGCAAAAAAAGGCGACCTCTATGATGAAAGCACTAACGATTACCACCTAGCTCGCGAGGGAGGCCATAGCAGCCGACGTATTATTCATGCCGCCGATGCCACTGGCAAAGCCGTTTCAGAAACCTTAGTTGAGCGACTCTACGAACACCCCTCAATTAAAACGTTTGAGCATCATGTTGCTATTGATATCACCATTGAACGTGACAGCCCTTCACCAACCTGTCGAGGCGTTTATATACTCGATAGCAAAAACAACAAGGTAGAAACCTTTCATGCCCGCTATGTTGTTATTGCTACTGGCGGAGCGAGTAAAGCGTACTTGTACACCAGCAACCCTGATGGGGCGAGTGGCGACGGAATTGCCATGGCATGGCGCGCAGGTTGTCGCGTAGCCAATATGGAATTTAATCAATTCCACCCTACTTGCTTGTACCACCCACAAGCCAAATCGTTTTTAATTACTGAAGCGGTTCGCGGTGAAGGCGGTAAATTACGCTTACCCAATGGTGAGCAATTTATGCATCACTTCGATGAGCGTGGCGAACTCGCTCCGCGTGATATCGTTGCTCGCGCTATCGACCATGAAATGAAGCGCTTGGGTAGCGATTGCGTTTATCTCGATATTAGCCATCGAGAGCCCGAGTTTATAAAATCACACTTTCCAAACATTTATGAGCGATGCTTAGATTTAGGTATCGACATATGCAAAGAGCCAATTCCTGTCGTGCCCGCTGCTCACTATACCTGTGGTGGCATCATGGTCGATAAACGCAGCGCAACCGATGTAAAAAATCTGTTTGCAGTCGGTGAAACGAGCTTTACAGGCTTGCATGGCGCAAACCGAATGGCGAGTAATTCACTGCTTGAATGTATTGTTTATGCACAAGCAGCTGCCGAGTCTATTCTCTCAACTATTGATAGCACTGAATGGCAAAAAGCACCAAAAATATGGGATGAAACACAGGTCACTGATTCGGATGAAGACGTGGTTATTTCTCATAACTGGGATGAGCTGCGACGCTTTATGTGGGATTACGTAGGTATCGTTAGAACCTCAAAACGACTTGAGCGAGCCCAGCATCGCGCACAACTCTTACGCAAAGAAATTACTGAATACTACGGCAACTACAAAGTTACTAACGATTTAATTGAGTTGCGAAACCTGACCTTGGTAGCCGAATTAATTATTGAATCAGCATTGCGACGTAAAGAAAGTCGCGGCCTGCATTACACCTTAGATTATAAATCAGAAAATCGTTTCGCTCATGATACCGTGCTGTTTCCGCCCAATTTTTGTGCTTCGGCAGAATAATAAACAACTAAAGCGATAGATAAATACGCAGTAAACGCCACTCTTGGGCTGTCACATTGTCTCGCCAAATAATCACCATATGGGGCTGGTAATGCGGATAGTCAACAGCTCTTATCGCTATTAACCATGGCACGCGATAGTGCATCTTGAGCGCGCTTACTGGCTGCCAGTCACGACCTACCAAAAGACTCCACTGCTGCTGTGACGACTGAGGTTGATAGCGAAGCCCTCTGATATGAAAATTTTTAGATTTCAAGTTAGCGCTGAAGAGTCGCTGCCATTCACGATAAAAAAGTATTAATAGCAAAACCAGAAACAACAATACAATGACAGTATTTTCTAATTGTGACACCACAGCAAAGGCGGCCATTGCATAAAGCAGCAGCACATAAAGCCGACCTAAAAGGGTGTTTGAAAAAGTGACTTGAAGCGCATCCATGCGATAGTCCGAGGTATTACTCTAATTGTTGAATATGGATATATCTATTAAGCCTTGGCTTAGCGATTAAGTTTATGCCTAGGTAGTTAAAACCAAGCCGTTATTTGATATTTACGACTGTTGAGCGCGCTCACGATTAGCAGCCAAAATAGTATCAATCATACTAACCAGACCTGCATCCGTTGCCGGCTCTTTTTTCAAGAACCAATTATACAGTTCTTGATCCTCACAGCTTAATAAGCGGCGATACAATGCCTGTCCATCTGCATCGAGCAAGCGATAGCTGTTTCTCACAAAGGGCTCTAGCACTAAATCGAGCTCTAACATTCCACGACGGCTATGCCAGATGACCCGATTAAATTCTGCTCTTTCTATATCTGTTTTGAAATCATTCATGGGGCTATCATACCCTATCCTTTGCGCTCCTGCCCTCTCAGTGACCAAGCAAAAGGGAAAAAAGCGATATTAGTTTTGGCATAGTAGAGCTTTATCCACGAATGGATATTGTTTTAGATGGCAAGCTAAACGACAATGACGAATTAGAAAGCACCTCCAACATACGCCTCATTTTTCAAGCAGGAACATTGCATGTCAGCTACATCAAACACGTTGGATAATTGGTGGCAAGATAACCTCCGCGTTTTGCCCGCACATAGCCATCATAATGGGCAAAGCTATTTTGAGAGCGAACCCTCATTTGATGCCTTTAATACCGACAATACCTTGAATAAAGCGACCATTCACCCTTTACATCAGCTTGGCCTTATTAGCATTCAAGGTCCCGATGCCAGTCGCTTTTTACAAGGCCAGCTAACCGCCGACATTGAAGCCTTAGCTATCGGCGAATCGACCTTGGCCGCTCACTGTGATCCAAAAGGTCGTATGCATGCAAACTTCTATTTACATTGCGCTGCCAGCGATCACTATTTATTACAACTACCGATTGCCGTTGTCAGTACCGCGCTAGCAGCATTAAATAAATACGCCGTATTTTCAAAAGCAACATTAACTGATCTTTCAGCGCAATACGCAGCCTTTGGTTTTGCGAATATTCAGTGTGACCCGGAAACGCCTGATACCTTTGCCAGAATTACAACAGGGTCTATTGGCTCGGTGCAATGGATTAAAAGAACCGACATCGATAATTTTCTCAATAGTCTTGAGCCGTTAGAGGCTCAATGGTGTGGCTCTGCTGCTTGGGAATACCGCTTAATAACTGCCGGCGTCGCCTTTATACAGCCGAAAACCGTGGGCGAATTTATTCCGCAAATGTTTAACTTGGATTACTTAGGCGGCATTAGCTTTACCAAGGGCTGCTATACCGGCCAAGAAATTATTGCGCGCATGAAGTACCGCGGTAAGGTCAAGCGACGCTGTTATCCCTTTGTAACCGCTACTGCTAGTAATATGCTAACCATTGGTGATGAGTGCCTGAATGCCGAAGGACAATTAATAGGAACCGTAGTGAGTGTGGCAGCTGATATTAAAAACACATCAGCAAAAAGTTATGGCATGGTCGCCATTAAAGTTGCCGCTGCGGGAGAATCATCACTTTCCATTAAAGGCGAAACCGCAATCAATATCACTGATCTTCCTTATACCGTTGATAGCGATGATGAATAATTGGAATCAATAGTAATGTACACGTATTTATAAAAGGAAACACGCAATGCAATTATTTGGCCATCGTGGCGCCGCAGGCGAAGCACCCGAAAATACGATTGCAGGTATGCGCCATGCTATTGAACGAGGCGTAAAACAGGTTGAAATTGATTTACGCTTATCGGCTGACCAACAGATAGTGATTGTGCATGATAACAATGCGAAACGGACCGCTGGTGTTAATCAAGCCATTGCTCGCTTAACGGCTAGCGAACTTAGTCGCTTAGATGCCAGACAAGCTGGAACGCTCTGGCCAAGAAAAACTGCTTGCGGCATACCAACTCTCAAGCGTCTCCTAAAAAGCACCCCTGAAATACAGTGTTATCAATTAGAAGTGAAATTAGATAAAAGCAGTGAACATGCTTTAATGATTGAAAAAATCGGCGCCTTATTCCCTACCAAAAGCAGCATAAAAAAAATTGTCATCACCTCTTTTGATTATTTATTTCTAAGCAAACTACGTCGGCAGTTCCCACATATTCCTATTGGCGTGATTAGCTATACAACGAATGCATTGTCTATTGCTAAAGATTTAGACTGCCAGTATTTCTGCATTTACACGAAAATTGCCAAGCCACGATTTATTGAAAAAGTACGTAAAACGGATATGCATTTATCGGTATGGACGGTGAACAACCCTGAACAAATAAAAACGCTTTACCAGTTAGGCGTGGACAGTATTATTAGCGACTATCCCTCAATGGCTTTACCGTTAATCAACAGCCTGAGTCGTAAAAAATAGTTTATTGAATTATTAACACCTAGCTGAAATTAGACCGTTCGCCCCCAACAATAAAAATAAATCATGGCTGTTAACCATAATCCAAACGGTAATATAGTGTGATGAAAAATATCAAACCATTCCGTTGCATGGATATCAATCCACAGTAAGAAGCTAATGCGCAGAAGATTAAAAAAGTACATTAGCGCTACGCCAAGAACAACCCCCATTAGCTTGTCTTTAATACTGCATTGGTAAGCAATAATAATCGCCACTAAAACACTGTGAATACGCAATGCATCGCAGCCTTCTACCACGGTGACAGTTGGCCCAGCAGCACTGACCATTGTTCGTCCCTGCAAGACAACCTCTTCGCCAACCAGGTTAAGTAAGCGTGTAGAGAGATCGGCACAGACATTTAAATAGGCATAAAAAGCTGGCGAATGGACATACAGCTGAAAATAGATAATCTGCAGGACAGCAAAGACCGCTAGTGCGCCGCCCACAAACGTCAGTGAATCACCGTATTCATCCAAGAACGTATTCAAAGCTGATAATTTAGACTTATTAGTATCGTTATTCAAAAAAAACCTTAATGCGTAGCCCGTAAAGGTTAAATTGTAGTGCATAACTATCGGTTCAAGCCAGTTAAACACACTACTTCTTGTGTCCAGTTTTATTTCTAGTAAACTGCTCACCTGCTCGTGAAGGACCAATATCACGGGTAAATACTGACCTTTGTATGATTAAGCGTGGAGCAACACCAAAATGGGTAGAGCGTACCAAAACCGTAAAGATTCAATGGCGAAGACTTCTGATGCTAAAGCACGGGTCTATAGCAAATATGGTCGTGAAATTTACGTAGTTGCCAAAGCTGGCGGCGTTGACCCTGATGGTAATCTATCTTTGCGTGGTCTTATCGATCGCGCTAAAAAAGATCAAGTGCCTACTCACGTGATTGAAAAAGCCATCGAAAAAGCCAAAGGTGGTGGTGGTGAAGATTTTGAAACTGCGCGTTATGAGGGCTTTGGTCCTGGTGGTTGCATGGTGATTGTTGATTGCCTTACTGATAATGCGACACGCACGTTTAATGATGTTCGCTTATGCTTTACCAAGAATAATTGCAAAATTGGCACGCAAGGTAGTGTTAGCCATATGTTTGATCATTCAACGATTTTGGCATTTAAAGGCCAAGATGAAGAAGCGGTACTTGAAGCGTTGATGATGGCGGATGTGGATGTTGCGGATATTGAAACTGAAGATGATTTGGTGACGGTGTTTGCGCCTAATACGGAGTATGGTAAGGCGAAACATGCGTTGGCTGATGCGTTTGGTGAGTTGACGTTTGAGGTTGATGAGATTCAGTTTTTGCCGCAAAATTTGACGGAAGTAACTGGGGAAGATACTGAAACGTTGGATAAGTTTTTGGATATGCTGAATGATTTGGATGATGTTCAGAATGTTTATTTGAATGTTGATCTTTAAGCTTATTGGCTGGTTTTTTAGTTAGCTGAAAAGTTGGAGTTTGCTTTTTTTTGAGTTTTAAGGTCAAGGTCGTCGGGAGTGGACAGGCAGCCGAAGTTCAGTCCGCTCACTCATTATAATAATTTTTTATTTTGGTCTTGCACTTTTATCTTTTGAGTTTTAAGTTCAAGGTCGTCGGGGGTGGCCCGACATGCCAGTCACTTTTCGTGATTCGCTTCGCTCACCCTACGGGACGCCTTTCAGGCGCGCAGCAAAAAGCGCTGTGCTTGTGCAAAGAAAAGTAACCAAAAGAAAGCACACAATCTGACGAAGATTGACCCCGATATAACCTATTCGCTTTGGGGTGGTTTTATTCAGTACATCTTAGCAGCGGCTATGAAAACGTTTTTCACTCG
>Ga0129327_10001171_pt1 | contig 15659 bp, 14 predicted proteins | sample CPBDNA_6_FD_111799 | JGI IMG/M metagenome (GOLD analysis project Ga0129327, IMG submission 111799) | Freshwater to marine salinity gradient microbial communities from Chesapeake Bay, USA - CPBay_Spr_31_0.8_DNA | ecosystem: Environmental > Aquatic > Marine > Coastal | place: USA: Chesapeake Bay... | reverse complement strand
GGTGGTGGTATGCCTGCCGCGCCAAGAATGGCATTCGGCAATACGCCTGTTGGCGGTGGTATGCCTGCTGCGCCTGCGCAAAACATGGTTAGGCCGCAGATGCCTGTTTCCGGCATGCCACAAGCTCCACGCGCAGCAGTCCAAGGGCCAAGCCCGCAGGCTGGTATGCCTGTGGCAATTAGCGACAATGATGCCTTTCAAATAATGGTTTCTCAATTAGGCCAAACTGCTGTTGATAGAATGTCGGGTCAGCAGTTTATCCAGACGTTAAATCAGATTAAATCTCAAGGGCGTGGTATGTAATGCCCCGCACCAAGTCAGAGAAAATAGCAGCAGCCAAGAAGCGCCACAAGTTTACTGCGGTAAATAAACCTAGACGTGGCGGGCCAAAGAAGTTTGAGGTGCTGGCGGTTGAGGGTGACACGGTAAAGAAAATTAACTTTGGCGACCCTAATATGTCCATCAAGAAGGATCAGCCCAAGCGCAAAGCATCATATTGCGCAAGGTCGGGCGGGATTAAAGGTAAGTCTAGTAAATTAAGCGCAAACTACTGGTCGCGCAAAGCATGGGATTGTTAGATGGCTATTGCAACATACACAGAGCTAAAGACGTCAGTAGCCAATTGGCTAAACCGCGATGATCTAACGTCTGTCATTCCTGATTTTATTTCGCTGGCAGAGGCTGGGATGGATCGCAGCATACGCCATTGGCGCATGGAGAAGCGTGTTACCGCTACAGTCAACAGCCAATATACTGGTCTTGTCGGTGACTACTTAGAGGCTATTCGGTTTTCGATTGCAAACAGCGACCGCTTAGAATTGCTCAGCCAAGGCGAAATGCAGCAGCTTCGCACGGTAAATGACGATACATCTGGGAAGCCTAAATATTACGCGATCACTGATGGCCAGTTGGAGCTATACCCAACGCCTGATGGCACGTACACTGTCGAGATGGTGTATTACGCGCAGATCCCGCCGCTGAGCGACAGCACAACAACAAACTGGGCCTTAACGCACCACCCAGACGTATATTTATATGGGTCATTGATCCACGCAGCGCCATACCTTGGCGACGATCAGCGTACAACTGTATGGGCGTCGTTGTATCAAAGCGCATTGGATGCTATAAACAAAGAAAGTTCTGATGCTAAATTTGGCGGCTCTGGTCGTCGTTTGAAGATAGCAGCCTACTAGGAGAATAAGAATGGCAACTATTTCTGATTATGTCTTAGACGCTGCTTTGTCCAAGCTGGACACTGAAGCTGATCGTATTGACATTACATCGCAAGAGGCAACGACATACGCGCAGGCGACAAGCACATATTCGCTTGGCAACTCTACGTCCTTGTCGTTTGGCGCTCCAGAGGATGGTGACACATCTGGACGCAAGACCGTCGCGGCAGCGATTACGGATGGGTCTGTGACCGGCACAGGCACTGCAACGCACTTTGCGATTGTTGATGTGTCAGCAACACGTTTGCTTGCCACAGGGTCGCTTACAGCGTCTCAGGCGGTAACCAGCGGCAACACATTTACGCTTGCATCATTTGACGTAGAAATCCCAGACCCAGCATAATAGGAGCGGCCAATGGTTGTACTCGCAAACCGCGTTAAGGTTGCCACGGCAACCACTGGCACAGGCACTATCACATTGGGCGCTGCTGAAGCGGGTTATCAGACCTTTGCCGGTGGCGGTGTGTCTAATGGCGATATTGTAAGATACGTCATAGAAGATGGCACAAATAACTGGGAAATCGGCACAGGCACATATACAGCTTCTGGCACTACTCTTAGCCGTACTGTGACTGAAAGCAGCAACTCAGGATCAGCGTTAAATCTGTCTGGTTCTGCTGTTGTTTTCTTATCGCCAGCCGCGCAAGATTTCAATCAGACATTGACGCTTTCGGGTGATGTCACTGGCAGCGCGACACTGACAGATTTGGGTGACGCCACAATTACCGCGACAGTTGTGGATGATAGTCATAATCATGTAATTGCAAACGTGGATGGACTTCAATCTCAACTTGATGCGGCAGCGAGCGTTGCAGGCACTTTAACAAAATCATTTGTTTCTGGTGAAAGCAGCACCATTTCTCTTTCTAGCAGCATTACGCCAACGCCTATTGTCTCTGCTACTAAAGAAATTTCTCAGAGCGGTGTAAGTAGCAAAGGCGCATGGGACGTAGCTTCCAGCGGTGACAATTATAATGTCAAAAACGATGCGGCGAACACATCTTTGTCTATTGGTGTTAATGTTACAACATTAACCGGAAGTGGATATAATTGGAATACAAACACAAATACTGGCGAAAGTAATCCACGCGGAGTTTATGTAAAGCCAGATGGTTCGCAGCTTTTTTACCTTGGAACAGGCCAAAGCCGCGTAAGTAAAATTAACTTATCACCACCATTTAGTTTGCAAAATGCGACTTTTTCTCAAAATTCAAGTTACATTGGTGGCTTTTATTCACTTACATTTAACCCTGATGGAACACGTTTTTACTGTACCACAAACAACGTAAGGCAATTTGATCTTTCAACGGCTTGGGATTTATCGTCAGTTACCGCCAATGGAACATATAACGGCGCGTCTTATCTAACTGGGCTTGCATTTAAGCCAGATGGCACAAGAATGTATGGAGTTGAAAACTCAAATGAAAAAGCATATGAATACGCTCTTTCAACGCCGTGGGATATCACAACGGCTTCGGAAACAGCTAATATTTACATAGGTGACGTTGAGCTTAATGCACATGCTATTCAAATAACTGATGACGGAAAAACTGCTTTAATTATTGGCTCTGGAATTATTCACCAGTTCACCATGTCAACGGCTTGGGACATCAGCACCCTAACGAGCGCAAGTTTAAATAAAACAGGTTTTAACTCCCTATCAACCGGCATGCATTTTGATGAAAATGCTGGCAAACTTTATACCACTCAATTTTCTGGTGATTTAGTTGAAGAATATAATTTGGCAAAAACAATGCAGCTGGGGTCAGGGTCTTTCGCGGCATCAGATGTTGGGAAAACTGTATCAACTACAGACGGGGGCGCGGCTGTTCTTGCGGCATCTGATGGGCAGTACCGTGAAACATCTGCTTTTGCATCTGCATCCTACACATCAGGGAATTGGTCATTAAGCGGAATAACAGCGGATGCCACTGCGGGCCTTAAAATATCAAATTATTCAGCGGGCCTTAACAACGTAGCTTACGCAACAAGTAATAATGATCTTACCTCAGGCATAAATGCACCTGATGGTATTTTCTTTAAGCCAGATGGAACAGTATTTTTTTACATTACTGCTGGTGGTGATAGGGTGTATTATGCTGACCTTTCAACGGCTTGGGATATAACGACACACGGGACATTTAGTTCATATTATGTTGGAAGTTATGAAAGCAATCCTTCCGGCCTTTTTTTTAAGCCAGATGGCACAAGAATGTATCATGCGGGTCGCTCAGTAGACAGAGTTCAGCAGTGGGATTTAAGCAGCGCGTGGGATTTAAGCACAGGCGTCAGCCATGCTGGAAATATTTCAGTTAATAATAATGGTGAAAGCAATCCTTACGGCGTCTGGTTCAAAACAGATGGAACGCAAATGTACAGTGTTGGCTCAAGCATAAGTCGTGTGCAAGTGTGGAATTTAAGTACCCCGTGGGATGTTACAAGCGGGTCAATAAGTACGGATTATTTTGATTTACCATCAGGTCACACGAGCGCATCAGGAATTTCTTTTGATTATTCTGGCACAAAAATGTGGACGGGAAATTTTAGCAACAGCAATTTAGCGCAATTTAGCTTAACAACAGCTTGGGATGTTACAACTGCAAGTTTAGAAACTACTTTAAATATTAGCACCCCCAGCACGACAAGATACCCCTATAACTCTTATATGGATGCTTCTGGTACGCGCTTTTATGTTGCCGCGAGTAATAATTATTCGGTGCATTCATACAACGTGGGCGAGCTTTTTGCTGCGTCTGGCGCATATTACCCTGCGATTACAAACGCAGGGGGCCAAATAGACACTACTTATTGGACTGACATCAACAGCATGACTGCCGATGATATTGCTGGCGATGGGGCAGCTTATTACGCTGTATCCACAGATGATCGCACCACTTGGTCAGTCATTAAAAATGCTGATGGTGTGCGTCCGATTGTGCGGAACAACAGCGGCACATGGCAGTATAATAGCGCAATTGACATTGCTAACGCCTTCAATATTTCTACAGCAGTTTACAGTCAGAATGTTAGTGTAGGCGGTCAAGATGCTGGATTGGTCGGAGTATTTTTTAAACCTGATGGCACTAAGATGTATACTGCTGGATACACTAATGATGCCATATACGAATACAACCTTAGTACGGCTTGGGATGTGTCTACCGCAGTTTATAGCCAAAACCTTGATGTTTCTAATCAAGAAGCCTCTGTATATGGTCTATTTTTTAAACCTGATGGAACCAAGTTGTATATTGTTGGGACGCATGGTGATGAAGTAAACGAATACAATTTAGGTACAGCTTGGGATGTGTCTACCGCAACTTTTAGCGATTATAAATCGATCAGTGGTCAAGACACAACTCCATCTGCTCTTTTCTTTAAACCTGACGGTACAAAGATGTTTGTTGTTGGTGAAGCAGGGGATGACGTAAACGAATACAGTCTAAGCACCGCTTGGGATGTTACAAGTGCATCTTACGTTCGAAATTTTAGTGTATCCAGCCAGCATGGACAACCAAGGGGGCTATCGTTCAGCCCTGACGGTACTAAAATGTTTGTTAGTGGAAAGAATTCTTCACGAGTAAGCGAGTACAGTCTTACATCAGCGTGGGATATTTCGAATACTTCTCATGTTCGGAACTTGGATGTGTCTCCTCAAATAAGTTACTCACAGGCCGTGTTCTTCAAGCCTGATGGCACTAAGATGTATGTTACGGGTGAAGATGATAAAATATATGAATATAACGTGGGCGCAGAATCATACACAACATCAACAACGTGGGCTAACTCCACAACCAACTCTGAGCTATATGCACTTCAGCAAGCCCTGACTGATGTTTCCTTCAACCGTATGGATAAGGCCCAGCTAGAGGCTGTTACAGACCCAAATCACTATACGTTAGGTGATAGCTTGGACTTGATGATCGGCTTATACTTAGGGTCTGCTTCATTAAATGTTCCAAGCTCAGATGGAGTTAGTCTCAACTACGATGCAGCTACACTTAATCAAGGAGCCATCTTAGGGACTGACTACAATTATGATTTTCCTGCCGCAAACAAGGTAAGGGTTACATCCCTTGCAACGCACAATCTCAAAGTTAGGGTTATCTAATGTTGGGGTTTAGCCCATTAGCAGCAGCACCATTAGCAGCAACTGCTGAAGGCGACATCGCAGTTGATGGAATTACCTCTGGTGTTCCTGTTGTCCAACAGGTTTCGTTGATCCAGATACATGATCTAAGCGCAACGCAAATAACAAGCGGAGCGCCTGTGGTAGGCAGTACAACGCTCACGCATATTCACGTTCTTTCTGCAAACAACTTATCCACAACGCCAGTTATAGACAGCGTTGTGCTTTCACAGCAGCAAGTTGTTGCGCCAATTGATTTAGTTGCCGGCGCACCCGTTGTTGATGATGTAAACGCAACAATAATTAGCGTCCTTGCCGCTAATGATATCGCAACAGCAGCGCCGGTTGTGGATAGCGTAACGGCGTCAATTGTTAGCAATTTAACGCCTGTTAGTATTTTTGTTTATCCGACAGTACAAACCACTGGCATCACTCAAGAGCATTTGCTTTTGGCAACGAGCATTGACGCGGGCATACCAGAAATATCTGTAAGTTTCCAATGGGTGTTGCAGCCAGAAAATACAGATACTTGGACTTTGCAGTCGGAAGATGATACAAATTGGAGCAAAGCTGCTTAGAGGTTTATAATGGCTGATACAACAACAACGACATTTGGCTTGGTAAAGCCAGAAGTTGGCGCAAGTGCCAACACATGGGGCGGCAAGATCAATGGCAACTTAGACAGCATTGATAACCTGTTGAATGGCACAACTGCAATTCTGCCAAACCTTACACAAGGCTCTTGGAAGATTGGCGGCACAGCCATCACAGCAACGGCAGCAGAAGTTAATTATCTGGATGTTACAACTCTGGGTACGACAGAAGCAAGCAAGGCTGTAACGGCTGATGCGAATGGTGTTGTGACGTTTGACAACGGCGTGATTGAAGAAAACACAGACATCACATCATCGTCTAACGCGGCTACCTTAAACATGCGTGATGGGGCTAACTTTAGCCATACTTTGACTGAAAACGTGACTTATACATTCAGTAATCCTGCTGGGGCGGGAAAGACATCAAGTTTTAGCCTAAAGGTTACGCAGGACAGTACAGATCGAACAATTACATGGCCTGCTGCTGTAAAGTGGGCGGGTGGTAACTATCCTGTCTTATCGTCAGGTTCTGGTAAAATTGATATTTTCGTGTTTATTACCTACGATGGCGGCACTAACTGGTACGGCGTTATTGCTGGACAGGATATGAGCTAATGCCCCACAAGCTGCTATTTGGACTTGCGGGCGCGCAGACAGGAACACAGACGTTTAGCTCTGCGGGTACATTTAGCTGGACTGCGCCTACGGGGGTGACATCTGTCACAGTAACGGGGCGTGGCGGGTCTAACAGCACAAGGTGGGTAACTAGCACAGTTTATTTTTATCTAACAACTGGCCCGTTTTATAATTTAGGCACAAGTTCCGGCAAAACATCAATCGGATCATCTTTGACCTATGAGGCGGTTAAATCTCAAGCAAATACAAGATTGCTGCAATTCACAGGGGTCACGACAGATAGCGCGGGTGAGAATGTAAACCACACTTATGATGAATATTATTATTACACTGGCGAGGGTTGGTTTAGAGAAGCAGACGGAAGCACACGGTTGTATCGGCGCACTGGCACTGTCGGTTCAGCAGGGTCTTTATTTAGTAACTCAGGAACAGTTCCAACTAGCGGTGCATCTTTTTCCTTGCAGTCAAATGCAACAAATTTAGAGGTTAATATTCCTATTTCTGGTGGCAATAGCTCTGCGCTTGGAGCAAATTTTATTGCGGGTCAGGCGCAGTCCACTGTTACAAAAACTGCCGTGGCGGGTCAGACTTATTCAATAGTTGTCGGCGCAAACGAGGGCAGCACAGTTTCATTCATTACTTTGAGTTGGTAGGAACAAGCCATGCCACTAATACCATTGCAAATACCAGCGGGAGCCTACAGAAACGGCACAGAGTTTTCTGCGCAAAACCGCTGGCGCGATGTAAACTTGGTGCGCTGGCATGAAGGATCTTTGCGCCCAGTTGGCGGGTGGCGGCCTTGGAACGGGGCAGACGCGGCTGGCGTTGTGCGCTACATGCATTCATGGGAAGATAATTCAGCAAGCATTCGTTTAGCTGTAGGAACGTACAACAAGATTTACGCTTTCAACCAAGGCGGCACAAAAACTGATATTACTCCTGCGGGTTTTACTGCTGGGCGGGTGGACAGTTCTTATAACGCATCATATGGCGGCGACACTTACGGCAACGGCGAATATGGCATTGAGCGGCAGGCGGCAACTGATATTCTTGCTGCAACAATTATTACGCTGGACAACTGGGGCGAATACTTATTGGCGATGTCGCCCGACGATGGCAAGCTGTACGAGTGGAACTTGACCGGCGCTACAATGGCCCAAGTTTCTAACGCACCAACATCATGCAGCGGGTTTATGGTTACAGAAGAACGCTTTGTGGTTTGCTTTGGCGCAGGGGGCAACCCGCGTAAAATTCAATGGAGTGACCAAGAAGACAACACAGCTTGGACTGCGGCTGCAACAAACCAAGCGGGCGACATAGAGTTGCAGACTTCTGGCACAATCTTGCAGGGGGTTCGCGCAAGGGGTCAGGCGTTAATTCTTACGACAGAAGACGCCCACACGATGACATATCAAGGCCCGCCTTTCGTTTATGGCGTGGAGCGCGTTGGAACTGCGTGCGGGGCTATTTCTGCTAATTCAGCCATCACAGTAGACAATGCAGTATATTGGATGGGCAAGCGTGGCTTCTTTGCCTACAGCGGCGGCGCTGTGCAGTCGATTCCATGCGAAGTTGGTGACTATGTGTTTAGCGAAATGAACGCAGACCAAGCCTCTAAAGTCTCAGTAACGGCAAATAGTGCGTGGAATGAAATTTGGTGGTTCTACCCGTCTGACAACGGAACGGAATGCGACAGGTATGTTGCATATGATTACGCTGAAAACATCTGGACAACAGGCGAGATTGATCGGACGGCAGGCGTGGACGCTGGCGTGTTTAGTAGGCCATTATTTACTGAAAGCAGCGGCGAAATTTATGAGCATGAGATTGGATACGATTATGGCTCATTAACACCGTTTGCAGAGACAGGCCCAATTTTAATTGGCACAGGCGATCAAGTCATGCGGGTGACAAATCTGATCCCTGATGAAAAGACGCAAGGTGACGTAACAGCTAAGTTTAAAACACGATTTTACCCTAACGGAACTGAAACGGAGCATGGGCCGTTTAATATGAGCAACCCAACATCTGTGCGCTTTCAAGGGCGTCAGGTGCGTATGCGCGTTGAGGGAAACCAGCCAGTGGACTGGCGTGTCGGGATTATGCGGCTTGACGCAAGCTCTGGCGGCACGCGATGAGGATTGTGCCGCCATTTACGGTTGATGCGAAGGCGTGGGCAGAAAACCTACGCCGTTATCTTTCGCAGGCATTGAACATCTTAGATGCAAAGGATCAGTATTCTTCTGCGGCAGAAGATGGCATTATTCTTTATGACCGTGAAAAAGGTTATCCCGTTGTAAGCAAGAACGGCGAGTGGCGTCAGGTTGTGCTGGAAGATGGTCATTACGATGGCACTATCAGCACGGATCAGACGGCGGCATCAACAAATACTGCATATGCGCTGACGTTTACTGAAGATTTGGCTGAAGGAATAATAAATGGCACACCAGCCTCGCGTTTGGTCGTTGGCGAGGCTGGGCAATATTCCGTGACATATTCAATGCAAATGGCTTCAACATCTGCCTCAACTGTTAGAATGTGGTTTTGGGTTAGACTTAATGGCACAGATGTTCCCAAGTCTGCAATGGAAAACACGTTGCACCAAAATGGGTCAACCCTTGTCGTTACAAAGTCAGCGATACTGCAACTTTCTGCAGGAGATTACATAGAGGTCATGTGGGCGACTGACAGCACAAGCGGTTATTTAGAAGCAGTGGCCGCAACTGCATTCGCGCCCGCTACGCCGTCAGCAACTATATCTATAGTGAGGCTTCATGGATAAAGAGCTTGAGAGATGCCGCGATTGGATTGAGGCCGCTTTGGAGTATTCCGGCGGCACGCATGATTTCATCGATGTGGCAGAGGGCATATACAAAGGTAGCATGCAGCTATGGCCTACGCCGAGGGGGTGCATAGTAACCGAAATAGTGGTATATCCGAGGAAGAAAGTTTTAAACGTGTTTCTTGGTGGCGGCGAGTTGGATCAGATTTTAGAAATGCATGAAGATGTGGTAGCATGGGCGAAATCGCAAGGATGCTCTGCATTGACTATGACAGGCCGGTTTGGATGGAAGAAACCACTGAAGGCGCATGGCTGGACGCCACTGCACGCCTCATATGTGAAGGAGTTTGAATAATGTCAGGCGGCAAAGGTGGATCAACAACGTCAAGCGTTGAAATTCCAGAATATATTGAGGAAGCAGCACGCCGCAATTTGGCCAAGGCTGAAGACATTAGCCAGATTGGCTATGTGCCATATTACGGGCCTGATGTTGCCGCGTTTACGCCGTTTCAAGAAGCAGGTTTCCAGCAGACTGCTGACGTTGCGTCTGCGTTTGGCATGGGGCCGCAGATGTCTAGGTCGGACATCATGGGCGGCATGCCAGAGGCGACAGAGTTTGCTGGCGGTGTGCGTGGATACAGCTCAGCCCCGCTGTACCAACAAGCCGTTGATGAGCTTGCCGCGCAGCGTCCGGCCCAAGCGCAATTTATTGAGAGCTTTTTCATTGACCCCGTGACCGGCCAAGTCGGATCGCGTGTGCCGACTGATTATGATTACACATCACCTGTTGCACCCGTTGCACCTGTTGATAGCGGTGGTGGTGGCGTTGCCCCGATTGTGGCACCTGTTGCTCCTGTTGCACCTGTTTCGCCTGTTGCACCTTATGCTCCGGCAGATCCCGCTCTGGCCATTCAGCCTGATCCAGAGATATTCGATGCCACGCCGCCAGACGTGCAAGTCGCGCAGGAAGTATTGGCGACAGACCCGCTAAGTCCGCAATACAATGAGGCGTTTGAAACTGATTACGATTACCAAGCGCAGCAGGCTGCACAAGACCCGACAGGCCAATCAACTGGGTTTGGCATAACGCCAGAGATAATTGACGCTGTTGGTGTAGACGCGTTTTTGCCGCCGCAAGTTCCTGACGATTACATATTAGACCCCGCAATTAGCGCGGCTATAGAAGATATTGGCTATACGCCTATAGGAAGCACAAACACGCAGGCGTCCACTCTGATTACAGACCCAGCCGCGAGCATTACCGACACGTCCACTGCAAGCGCGTTTACTCAGCAGATGAACGACATTCAAGAGGCTCTGATCGGCATGCTTCCACTTGATGAAAGCTATAGTGTCGGGGGAGTAAACAACCCGATTGAAACCCCGACCCTTGGCGAAATGCAGGGCGCTTCACCGCCAAGCATGAGATACGACGCCCCAACTGGTTCATATGTTGCCTTAGAAGGGGCCATGCCAACGGGTGCAGTTCGCCCGCCATCAAGGCCCACAGGTGACGAGGTTAGTGGCGAAGGTCTTCTGTCTAATATCGGAGAATTTATCGCCAGCGGTGGCGTTACTGGTGCAGCATTAAGGGGCGTCGGCGGTCTTTTGGAGCCTGCCCTTGGCGCAGCAGAAAGCGGCATAGCCTCAATGATTGGCGACCCGCGCACATTCGCTCAGCGTGATGCCGACAGGCTGGAAGCAGAAAGGCTCAGAGCCATTGACAGGTCGCAAGAAGAGAGCGCCGCAGTGCAAGCGCAAAGGGAAGCGGCTCTAACTGAGCAGGAAAAGCTAAAAGTAGCCGACCCAGATGCGTTTGTTGCTCAGTTTGACAAGGAAGGTAAAGCGGATGCCAAGAAGGCTGTTAAGACTGCGCAAAAGTTAGCTGTTGCTCCAAGGCCGCCAAAATTAACGGGTGGTAAGGCAAGGGATTGGATTAAGGCTAACGTAGGCGTCAGCGTAGATAAAAAAGATGCAACTGACTATATCCGCTCATTGCAGCAGGATTGGGATAGGCAGAACGGATAAAGGAGACAGAAATGGCTGGACAAGGTTCAAAAGGTGGCGGTCAGGTAGTCGCTCCAATGGCGGGCGCAGCGCCTGCATCTGGCATGACGCCGCTAGCGCCGACTGCTGGGTTTAACGTAAACCAAGCATCTGCTGGCGCATTGCAAGGCGCGCTTGGCGGCACGCAGGCGGCAATGACAGGCCCGCTGCAAGTTGGCGCGTATATGAACCCGTACACGCAGAACGTAATTGACCGCACGCAGCAGGACATTGCTAGGCAGCAAGAGATGGCGATGAACCAGCTTGGCGCTCAAGCAACAAGAGCGCGTGCGTTTGGCGGCTCCCGCCAAGGCGTTGCCGAGGGTGTTGCCGCCGGAGAGTTTGGCCGTATGGCGGGCGATATTGCAGCTCAGCAGCGTCAGACTGGATACAACACAGCGATGCAGCAGGCGATGGCTGACAGGCAGGCGCGCCTTGGCGCAGCATCGCAGCTTGGCGCATTGGGTCAGCAGGCATTTGGCACCAGCCAAGCGATCCAGCAGCAGCAGATGCAGCAGGGCCTCATGCAGCAGATGTTGCAGCAGTCTCTGATCGACGCGGCGCGTGGCCAATATGCAGGCTATACCGGCGCACCGCAGGCAGCGCTTTCAGCGCCATTGGCGGCGCTTGGGGCAACGCCAACGCCTCAATCGCAAACACAATCAAAACAGGCCGGTCTGTTTGATTATCTGAAGCTGCCATTTATGTACGCGGCACTGTAAGGAATGAGCGACATGATTAACCCTAACCGCACCTTTACTGAAGAAGACTTTGTAGGACAGGAAAAGTCAGCGCGCCGTAAGGATATGGCGGGCGCGTTTGCTGGATGGTTAAACAGCATGTCGATCAACCCTGATCCAAACTTGCCGCAAGTCCTGCAAGCATCGCAAGCAAGACGCGCAGATAAGATCAAAGGCAATCGCACGGTAAACATGCTTGAGCAGGCTGGCCGGACTGATCTTGCCGACATGGTAAAGGCAGGAACGCTAGACCCCAAGCAAGCAGCAGCGCAGCTATTTGCAGAAGCTGGTGAGCGTCGTGCGTTTGAGCGTCAGAAGGAATTGGCTAGGTTCCAAGCTGGATTGAAAGGGCCAGCGAAGCCAACAGCGTTTGAGTCCAAAGTGGCTCTGTATAGGGCATCATATCCTGACCTTACAGACGCACAGGTGCTTGAAAAGATTGAATCTGTCGAAAAAGCGCCTAAAACTGTTGTTAGCGTTGATTACGGCAAAGAGGGCGGGCCACCTAAGTCATTCGAGTTCGTTGACAAGTCGTTTGCGCCCGATGCTGTGAAATGGGGTTCCGGCGGTGCTACTGATGCGGTTAAAAACCTTAACCAGATCAGAGATGTTGTTCAAGACATCAATATGGCCGTGTCTGAGGGTAGGACCACATCAGGGCCGTTGGTGGGAGTGCAGAACGACTTAGTTCAGTCATTTGTAAACCCAGAGGCGACAGATATACGGAACCGAGTGCAAGAGGTTGTCCAGCGTAACCTTAGAGAGATACTTGGCGCTCAGTTCACTCAGGCTGAAGGCATGGCGTTGATTGAGAGAGCCTACAATCAAAGGCTAACTCCTGAGATGAATTTGCGCAGGCTTGACGCCCTGCTGGAGCAAATGTCTACCGCCGCAACGGCAAAGCAGCAAATGTATGAGCATTTTATGAAAGAGGGAACGCTATACGGGTATAGAGCTGGCGCAACGCTCCCAACTTTAGATCAACTTCATGGCGTTATGGATGTGTTTGATCGGCAGCAGGGTCTTGACACAAGCGACTTGCGGCCAAAAACCTCTGGTTCCAGCGCTATACAAGAAGCCGACAAAATAGTTGGGATAGAATAGGGTTAAGCGCAATGGCGACATCACAAGAAAAAGCTGAAAAGTACGCTAATTGGCTTGTTAATAACCAAGACAAAAAAGGCACTTCCGAATGGGATACTGTCTCAAGCGCTTACCGCGAAATTAGGCAGCAAGCCGCAGCTCCTGCCCCTGCGGCCAAAGAAGGCGGCGCAATGGAGACATTGGCAGATGTCGGAGCTGGCTTAGGCTCTGGCGTTGTCAGGGGTATAGAGGCAGCGGCAAGCCTTCCCGATTTAGCGGGAAGAGGAATAAGCGCAGCACTTCAATACCCTATGGGCCTTTTGGGTATAGAAAGAATAACCCCAGAAGAAAAAGAAAAAACACAAATTCTGGACATCCAGAAAGACATAATACAGCCGACAGCTACAGCCGCTGGCGCAAGATATGAGCCAGAAACAGTATATGGGGAGCTTGCGCAAAGAACTGGCGAGCTTCTTCCTTTTGCCGCGACAAAGCCTGTTAAGTTTGCCTTAGCACCAGCGGCGGCTGGTTACGCAGCAGAAGAGGCAGCAGAAGAAGCGGGAGCTGGTGAAGGCTTGCAGCTTGCGGCACGACTTGCCGGAGAGATTGCTGCGCCTTTGCCAGCGGGAAAGGCAATCGACACAGTTAGGGCGATAGCTGATTTAAGAAAAACAAAGGATCTAAGCGAGCTTGCGAAGTCTCCAAGCCTGACTGAAGCGCAATCTAAGAGAATGCAGCGAGCGGCAAGGCTTGAGGATCAGGGTATCAAGGTCAGCGCGGCGCAAGCTGTGGGGGATGATGCTGCATTAAGGGCAGAGGCTCAAACATCAGGCGCAGCGGAGTTTATGCAGTCTCAGCTTGAAAACTTCACATCTGCTGTCATGCAAAAAATAGGGTCTAGCTCAAAGTTTGCTGACAGTGCGGCGCTGACTGAGGCCCAAGGCCGCATTGGCGGCGTGATGAATGAGGTTTTATCCGGCACTAACACAAAATTATCCGCTGGAGACGCAAGGAAGTTTTCCAAAGCTTTGCAAAAGTTTAAAAACTTGAAGCCATCAGGCGTAGAAATCGAAAGCATGAATAATTATTTTGCAAACGTTAATAGGCGTATTGCAAATGCTGCTGTCGGAAAGCCTTTGACGCCGGATGAATATATTTCCTTTAGAGGCGAACTAAGCAAGCTTACCATGCGTAGCGAGAAAGCAGTTAGAGATACAGCAACAGACATGCTGAACGTGCTGGACGGCGCAATGGACAAGACTTTGAGCGATCTAGGAAGGCCGGAAGACTTTGAGCGCCTTAAAGATGCAAGAAGGATGTACCGAGATTATATCGCAGTCGAGGATGCCGCTTTGCGGGCGGGAGCCGCCCAAGCTAATGACCTTATAAGTCCAAGCGCCATGTCATCAGCTCTAAAAAAACAAAGCAAGCGTCAGTACGGACAGGCTAAGCGCGGGGATCTAGGTGACTTAGCATCAGACGCCGATGCTGTATTGAGGTTCCCTAAAACGTCTGGAACCGCTGAAAATCTTGTGGCGGCAATCGGGCCTGCAGTCGCTAAATATGGTTCAAGAGGCTTGGTTGGGTCTGGGGTGGCTAGCGTAGTAGGGATTGACCCCAGAATCGGTGCCGCCATTGCCACTATCGGACCAGCAACATTTGACAGATTGGCCCTTACAGAAAAGGGCGTCCAGTACCTAACCAATCAGATGGTTAAAAGCGATCCAACTTTCTTTACCAAAGATAACGCCAGAATGATTGTTGGCGCTATTGCAAATGCGATCAAGGAACAGGAACAATAACATGCAACCACAGCCAAAAGATCGCCGTGAAATCGAAAGCATCGTGCAGAATGCGATCAGCGATGCCGTTGATTTTGTAGAAAGCGAAATCAGCCAAGACCGCATCAAGGCGCAGCGCTACTACGACGGCGAGGTTGATATTGGCCACGAAGACGGGCGCAGCAAGGTTGTGGCCACAAAAGTACGGGATACCGTACGCTCTGTGAAGCCAAGCCTAATGCGGATCTTCATGTCCACTGCGAGGCCGGTAGAGTTTATCCCGAAAGGCCCAGAAGACGTTGCGCTTGCGGAGCAGGCCACCAGCTTCATCCAGCATGAGTTTACGCGTCTAAACGGATACCGCGTGCTAAATGACGCATTTCAAGACGCTATGGTCAAGAAGCAGGGCATCGTGAAGGCGTATTGGCACGACTACCCAGTAGCGGAGATATACACCTACACCGACTTGTCTGATGATGAATACACGTTCTTGCTGGACGCTGATGACGTTGAGGTGCTTGAGCATACGATGGAAATGTCTATCGAAATGGATCAGATGGGCATGCAGATCGAGCTTCCTGTCCATTCGGTCAAGATTAGCCGCACAGAAATGAAGGGCGAGCTGCGCATGGAAAGCGTG
>Ga0129327_10001169_pt1 | contig 15665 bp, 7 predicted proteins | sample CPBDNA_6_FD_111799 | JGI IMG/M metagenome (GOLD analysis project Ga0129327, IMG submission 111799) | Freshwater to marine salinity gradient microbial communities from Chesapeake Bay, USA - CPBay_Spr_31_0.8_DNA | ecosystem: Environmental > Aquatic > Marine > Coastal | place: USA: Chesapeake Bay... | reverse complement strand
TACTGCGTGCGTATATATTCAGAGGCAAAGATGAAGCACAAAGCGCGCGTTTCGCGCTTTCTTTTCGTATCTAATCTCTTCCCGAGTATTTTTTCTCTAAACACTAATTTAGGGTTTTTGGCGTCCTTCAAAGCTCAAGCAAAAAAACGAACGAAAACTCTTCAGAAAAAAGACTGTTGTGCTGTGCGATGATGATGACGACATTGATGACGACGACGACGCTGAGAAAAGAGGACGAGCGCTGCTGCGCGTAATACTGCTAATCTTTTTTGACGACGATAAGAAGAAGAACGAAGAACCTTGATTGAACCTACGACGGAAGAGTTTAAGAGAGAGAAAAAAGATGCGGATGATTTGCGTGAATTCTCACGGCGGTGTTGGGGATGTCGTTCCTCCCAGGAGGAGGAGTGTTGGTGGTGCACAAAACATCTCACCGGCCAAAAAGCAACCGCAAGGACAACAACACCAACGGCCGAGTCGTTGTCGAGGAGGAGGACGCGGTCGTCGTGGTGATGAGAGTCGTCTGTTGTTTGGGAAAAGAAAAAGTTCGACCGCAATTTCGTCGAGTGCTTCTTCAACGGATAATCCAACACCAATCCTCCGCGAGGACGGCGGATCTTCTTCTTCGTCGTCGTTTCGCATGCGCGACGGCATCGTGTCCGCGCGGAAATCGCTCTTCTTTTTCGGCGCGAAGAGAGAGATGCGCGTGTCTGTCTGTCGCGAGATGACGAGGAGGGGTGGACGAAGGCGGTACGCGCACGGCGTCGTGACGTTTGCTCTCGCTTCGTCGTCGCGGAGTTGTTGGTGTTCTTCTTCTTCTTCTTCTTTTGGAGGATTCGAGGAGAAAAGGAAAGAACTATGGCGACGACGACGACGACGACGAGCGGGGATGACGCGTCAGACATCGATGAAGGACGGAGAAGAGACGAACGAGGAATATTTGGATGCGATGAACGTGACTGGTAGGAAGATTGTTTCGGAGGATGAAGGCGACGAGGATTTTGATTTGGACGCGGCGTTTAACGAGAAGTTTTCAAAGTCGAAGGAGCGCGACGAAGAGCAACCGCTTCCGGAAGGGACCATTCGCGTTAAAGCCAAGACTTCGTCCACGACTTCGTCTTCATCGTTGAGATCTTCTCCCACGGAAAAGAAAATGAATAGAAATGGTCGAGCGGAGAAAGATGATTTAGCGTTTGATCCTTTAGCTGGCTCCGTGGACGTATCTATGGATGATTTTTCGTACGATCCGGAACAGCAACAACAGATGCTCTTGCAAAAGCAAAAAGAAAAAGAAGAGCGAGAGCGAAAAGAAGAAGAGGCGAACAAAAAGAAGAGAATGGCAACCGATGGGACGGTCATTCGTCGCGTGTCGAAAGTAGCTGCGATGCCGTTGAGAAATAAAGTGCCACCGACGAGACAATCGTTTGCAATCAACGCGGCAAACGAAGAGGCGTTGAAAGCGGTGAAGCAAAAGTTTTCGCTCAGAAATCTCGTCAGTAAGAAGAACGATGATAATAAACAGAATTATACCGCTGATTCGAGTGCGAAGCCGATTCGAGTAGGGACAGTCATACGGAAAATCTCAAAACCGGCGCGTCTAAATGATGATGAAAAGGAGAACAACGCGCAAAAAGCGCTCGCGCTCATCACGTCGCAAGCCCTGGCAGCTTTGTCGTTTCGCGAGCAACTTCTAAAAACGCTGAAGGACAGCACTCTGGGAGACGCTCTTGCGGTCTTCGATGCGCTCTGGCAAAGCTTTTGGATCCAATGGCGTTCCCGGCTCGAGAATACGGCGAAATGGGTTCTCTTTGCGTCCACGGCGCTCACGGCGATGTGTCATTACGTCATCGGCCCTGGAATGATTGGCCCGAGATTACCGCAAATTGGAGAGTTAGCATCATCCGTTGTTGGTCGTCCAGTGCGCGTAGGCAGATGCAAACTCTTTTCGTTTCCTGGCATTTTAGGTTTTGGACCGGTTTTAGAAGTTGGGCCCTTAGTCGTGGGCGCGGAAACGACTGGAGGCGAAAAATCAATCGTCGAAGTCGACACCGCGAAAATTTCATACGATTTAGTGCGCTCCATCACTCGGAGGAAAATAGTTGCGGAAATTCGGTTGGATGGCGTCAAAGCGACTTTGAAGCAAGGCGTCAATCAGTCTTGGTTTGGGTACCCGGAAGATTTACCCACTTTTCAAGCGAATTTGCCCTCGGCGCGACCGTCGTTTAATTTAGATGCCGTGAAAAAAGCGAGCGCGGAGGCGACGAATGCAATCAGTGAAAATAAAACAGCGAGTGGTCCAAGCTTTGAAGTGCGCGTGATTAAGCTCGAACGTGGCGTTGCGGCTTTGCACATGGCTGGAGATTCTCAACCGAGGAACGTGAAGAACCTTTCGGCGACTATGAAAATATCGCCGAAAGGTGAGCTCGATCTAGACGCAAAGTTCAATCCAATTTCTCGAGTGACGCCTCCAGAACAGAGACAAAACACGTTCATCGCGAATTTTGCGGCCCGAAATCTTCGAGGTCACAACTCTGACGCCGAAGAACGAAGTTTGAAATATGAAAAGAGTCGTACCGATAACGGCGGCTTGCTTAAAGTGAACGTGCAGTATAAAAATCCCGAGAAGAATCAGAAACCAATGGGTGAAGACGATATAGCCATGCCAGATTTGAAAGTTAAAGTGAACGCTTCCAACACTTCTGCGGCGTTTGTTGACCGATGCATCCCGGGTTTACCGATCGATATGCACGCTGGGCGCTTGGACGGCGAGATTAACATCTTGGCGAAAGACCAATCGACGTGGCTTTTCCCAGAGTTTTCCGGCGAGTTGAGAGGGAAGCACTTGCGTTTCCACTTTTACGACGCCACGGATGACTTCGCGGACACGGAGTTAGATTTAGTTTTCCAGAAAAGACGCATGTACATTCACAACGGGAGAGGTCACTACGGTCACGTTCCAATTACAGTCACGGGCGATTTGGATTTGAACCCGCTTCCGGTGAAAAGTTTACTTTTAGGTCCGGACGCGAAAGTTCACGCGCCGAGAGGAGAATATCGCCTTTCCGGTCAAATCGCACCAATAGAGGCACACGCTTTGCGAGAAACACTAGGTGTCCGTCCTCCACCGAGACCGCTCGCGGGCGCCTTGAAAGGATTCTTGTACGTTTCTGGCCCTTTGGAAGCGCCTGTCTTCACCGGGCAAGCGGAAACGACAGATTTTTTACCAGAAGAGAACGCGAAAGATTTCAGCGCTACGATGGAAGAGGAGAAAGCCTGGTCGTATCGCGCGGTGAAGAAGTACGAAAAGGAAGGCGCCGTTGCAGCTTACGATCGTGTTCCCATTCGGAACGTGAAAGCGACATGGACGGTGGAACCAAAGAAGGCTATTTTCGTCTTGCATTCGGCAGAAGGTCAGTTGGTTGCGGGCGGCAAAGTGCGTGCGAGCGGATCGATCAAGATAAATCCGGACGCGTTGCATGACCCAGCCGCGATTAACGTGGAAGCAACGGCAACAGACGTTGATCCGAGAGCATTAGCGAGACAAGTAGCAACAACAGGATTCGATAATAGCATTAGTAACGCGAATGGGAGTGGGGACGAAAACTCGCCATCGACTAGTAATAGCACCACTGACGCAGAAAATGAAATCGGCGCTTGGATTGACCGCGTGTGTCCTCCTGGCTACGCGGATGCTACGGCGACCATCGAAGGCGCACATTCCGGTCCCAAGGTTAACGTTGACTGGAACATAGATCACGACGCCGATGTGGGCGGTAGAGTAACAATAGAACGGAAAGGTATCACTGCAAAGCTGAAAACACCTTCAATTGAAATCGATGCAGACGTAAAGACGGAATTTCCTCCCTTAGAAAAAGCGTTAGCTGCTGTAACCGTGGAAGATGCGATTGAAGCTGGGAAGCCTGCATACACGGCCGCTGAAGTTGATGGACGAGCGAACGGGTTTGATTTGTTTGATTTAGAAGATGGTCGGGAAGAAGGTGGCGAAGCTGTTTCGGAAAAGTTGCGATACGTTCGAGATCCCGACCGCGTTCGATTGCGAGTAACCGGGCGCGCGCGCGTGAAAGGTAAATTTTCAACTCCAACGGCATCCGTCGCCGGTGCTGAGAACTCCGATGGCGTCGCTGCAACGGATGATAAAGGTAGCGAAATCGCCGCGAGTGACGAAGAGAAGAAACAAAGTAGCGCCTTCCCGACGTTTGAAGGTACCGCGCAGTTGGATAACTTGAAACTGAACAAACTCGAGCTTGCTCCGAAATTGACCGGCAAAGTTTTCGCCTCGGCCACTGATGGTTTATCGCTCTCGGCGAAAGGCAGATCAGACGAGTCGTTGTCGGCGGAAATATCTGCCGACGGTAAAGCATCTGCGGCATTACGTCGCGGCGCTTTACGAGCGGGCGTTGAGTTTGGTGATTTTGCAGGCGCATTCGAACTCGCTGGCTTGAAATTGGACGACTTGGAACTCGGATCTTTGAGAGGTCGCGTGGACGTCGCGTCTGCGCGATTAGATTTACGAGAAAAAGTTGGCGAAGGGGTTTTACGCGTCGAAAAGCCACGTCTGAGTGGTTTCACCGGCGATTTAGCAGAAGGCGAGGTTTCTTGGAGCGGTAAAACGGTAAAACTTCACTCGGCAACTCTCGAGCAAGCGCGTTCGAGGTACGAAGCTGATGGCGAGTACATGTTACCGGACGCCGTGTGGTCCAAATTGCCAGAATCTAGAGTCGAGAGACAAAAACGAACAATGTCGGAAGGCGATGCCTCGCTATTGTCTGACCTTATTGATGTCGATTTAGTCGCGGAAGCAGGTAAAGAAGAAGATGCCGTAACGGAGCCAGCGTTAGCGGTGACGTCGTCAGAGAATGAAACTTCTTCAGTCGTCGCCGCCGCCGCGGCGGATGCGATGAAGGAAACCAAAAATAACGACAACAACAACAATAGCAACAATAAAGGTTTATTTTCCGGATTCTTCTCTGACATGAAAAAGCACCCGGCGGCAAACTTAATCAAGGAACAGCAAACACTTTCATCTCCATCGACTCAGGGTGACGACGAGATCAACAAAGGCGAGGAAGTTCGAACGAAAACACCGGAAGAGTTGGAAGAGGAAGCTCGCATCGTGCGCATGGAACAACTCGAAATGCAAGAGCAGATTGACGAAGACGCAGACGAAGACGACGCCTTTGACCGAGAACAATGCCAACAACACGATAAAGCGACGAAAGCAACGCCAACAACGTCATCGATGATCTCGAGCGAATACACGGACAACGGGTCCGTGAAACCGTACATCTCTCCTTTTGAAGAACGTAACGTGGAAACTCCGTTTGGCTCTATCGCGTCGGCGTCCACCTCACAACCGTTGTCCTACGAACGCGACGCGTGGTTCCAAGAAAAGATGAACGACACGCCGTCAACGGAAACCCAAGCCGTGAAGAAAGATCGCTTCTCGAACGTGTTTAAACAGTTTAAACCACGAAACCGCCGAAACGGAGATGCTGATGGACGGAATCGCACGAGTGGAGCGCCAAATTTCAACAAACCAGGTGCGCCTTCGTTACAGAAGCTTCCGCCCATGAACCCCGAGGAAGCGCCAAAAGCAGAAGGCGAGTGGCGTTTCCGACTTGCGGTGCCGTCCGCAGACGTTGAAGAAATGCTCCCCGCTGTTCGCCTCTTTGCGAGTTTACGCGAAGAGTCGACGCCGCAGGAGTACGGTAGAGCCAAGGAGGCGTTCGTGAATGCGATTTCTCAAGCATCGGTGATATCGCAAGACATATCTCGAGACGTGTTCGAACAGTTGATGGAATCGAGAGAGAAAAAAATGACCTCCAACGCAGTCGATAAGAAAAAACAGCGACAGAATAACAACAAAAAGAAGCGAAAGTCTAAACTGCAGCGTCATCGAAGAACGACGGAGTTCATCGACGTCGACGACATCGACGACGATTTAGCGGATACAGAGAAGAAGGCGGTGCAATTGCCCGGGTTACAAGATTTGAAAGGTGAATGGCGTGGAGTCGTGCAAGCGTCGGGAAATTCAATCAAGAAGACAAGCGTCCCAACTGCACTCCTCGATGAAGAAGACGCCGGTAAAGACGAACAGGCTGCAGCGAATGGCGACTTTTTCAAAGATTCCTCGAGAGCGTTTAACACCGCTTTGAGTAACTTAGAAAGTTCACATCCGACGTCCATTCAATTCGACGTGTCGGGTGAAAACCTTCTCTGGGGGCCACACGTTGTTCGAAAAGCTGAGGCGTTAGGTTCCGCGAACGAGAAAGACGGCATGAAGCTCGAACGCCTTGAAATCACCTCCGACGCTGCATCCTTGTCCGCGCAAGGCGCCGTCGGCGGCGAGGTGCAAGACGCCAACTTTAGTCTGCGAGACTTACCGATTGGTTTTCTTACCGAGGTTTTTCGACCTTTATGGCCATCTGCGCTACCTCGAATCGACGGGAACTTGTTAGTGCAAGGGCACTTGGGAGGTTCCGTGGAAGAACCGACTGGGGACGTCCTCGTTCGACTTCGCGATGGTAAGATTGGATCCACGAAGCTCTCCGCGGTGGAAGCGAGAGCGTTGTTGAACGACCAGCAACGCGTTGAATTTGATTTTGAAGCGTCGCCGATGACGAGTGCTTCTGATGGCGGTTCGAGTGGTATCGTTCGCGCGTCTGGTATCGTACCATTACCAGAAGCTGACGATCAGTCTTTAGCCGTGGATGCGAAAGTTCGAGACGCCGGGATGTGCATTCTGTGCGCCGCCGCTTCCGGTGGTACCGATAACGTCGAATGGCAAAGCGGGAACGCGGACATCGCGTTACACGCTCGAGGTACATCTGAAAACCCAGTGTTCGATGGAGTTGCTGAAATAAGACGCGCGAAAATTGTCTCTCCGTTCCTGGCGAAACCTTTTGCGCCGACGAACGCTACGATTCGAATTCAACGAAACACGCTGTACGCAGACGATATCGAAGGGAGATGCGGTAAAGGTTTCGTAAAAATTAAAGGCGCAATCCCAGTTATTCAAAGGCGAAAGTCACGAGGCGGAGATACATGGGATAATTTAGTCGCTCGAGCGGATACGCAAGCTGGATTGAAAGTTGATATTCAAGGATTGGACGTGCGCGCGAGAAACGCGTACAACGGTCAAGTCAATGCCGGTCTCGTTTTGAAGGGAACAATCAGCGCACCTGAAGTCGGAGGGTCCATACAACTTTCAAAAGGCCAAGTCACCGCAACGCCTGGTCAGCCGGAAGACGCCGCAATTTCAGGAGCCGAAAATGGGAAAAAAGATGTCGACATTCCAGGCGCAAACAGAGGCAAGGATGATTTGCTTTCGCGTATCGATCGCGAAGGCAAACAATCGACAGATTTGGCGAGCGTTTTGCAACGCGCGGCTATTGCGAATGACCCAGAAGCTTGGGCAGCTTTAGAGAAAGCGCGGTTACGTCGGGAACGTAACTTGGACAAGCTCTCGGATGTTCGCTTTCGCGGTTTAAAAGTCCAAATCGGTCCGGAAATGTCCATCGTGTATCCGTTCGTTTTGAACTTTGGCGTCAGCGGCGAAGTGACCATCGATGGTGCAGCCGACGCGAAGCGTTTACGCCCATCTGGCGTGATTAATTTTGATAGAGGCGACGTGAACTTGGTCGCTGCGCAAGTCCGTTTGAACCGAGAACACCCGAACCGCGCAGTTTTTATCCCAGAAAACGGTCTCGATCCAATGGTGGACGTCTCCTTACTCGGCGCCGATGTCCGAGCTTTGATTCAAGGCCAAGCTTCAGAGTGGTCGAAAAATCTCGTCTTATCTTCAGCGACGGAATCTGCGTCTGGTTCGGGTGGCGAAGGCGGCGGTTTAGCCAGTCTCTCGAGTTTATCTCCCGAAGAAGCGGCGAGGATTTTCGAAGGACAGCTCTCGCAATCGTTGTTAGAACGCGATGGACGAATCGCGTTTTCCTCCTTAGCCTCGTCGACATTAGCGTCGTTGATGCCTAAAATCGAAGCCGGTGGGAACGTCGGTAACGCGCGATGGCGCGTGACGGCCGCACCTTCCCTCCCTGGTCTCTTGTCGCTAGATCCTGGCATGGACCCGTTCGCAACTGGTGCGCAGTTTACTCTCGGTTCCGAGGCTGAAATCGCGTTTGGTGACTCTTTGCAAGCGTCCATGTCTCGAACGTTAGCAGCGGATGAAACGCAAACCGAAACCCAATTTTCGCTCATGTATAAGCTGACTAAAAAGTTGCGCATGCAACTCGTCTCAGTGTCCAGCGCGGCCACTAGGCTTTTGTTCGAGTATACAAACCGGGACTAAGAAAAAAGAGGAGAGAAAAAGTGGAAGAAAAGAATTCATCGTCATTTCTGTAGTTGTATTGCATTCATTGCTCGTTTTGTAAAAATACACTTATTGTTTCTAAATCTAATAGCTAATGCATCCGCGCGCGTTCTCTCTCTCGATGAACCCGTCCACTGCTTTGACGCATAGTCTTTGTACCAATTCGTCCCTCGCAATATGCGAATATGCGACCGCGTTTGACCACTCTTTTTCTTTCTCGTTGTCTTCGGAAAGCGTGGCAGCGCGAACGATGCGCTCGGCACCTTTCCGAGGATGTTCTAGCAAACCAACCGTTCGCATGGGAATTTCGTACAACAAACGCAAAGCTTTCGGCCACGTTCGCGTGAGTTTCGTGCGGCACAATCCCGGATCGACCACTTTTACCCTCACGAAACTATCGTCTCTATCTTCTTCTTCTCTCATCTTTCCGAGCGCGTACGCGGTCACCATCAGCTTGCTCAGCGCGTACCTCACACCTAACGTTTCAAAATCTTTCTCTTTCCTTGCGCTCGCGCACCGATCGAGACGATTTATCCACTCTTTCGCGTTCGCTCGCGTGCATACCCCAAGTCTCGCTCGATGCGTAAACGACCCGACAAACACCACCGTTTTCTTCATCGCGCCGCCGCCGCCGTCCTCGCGGTTATCGTTTACGCTCATTTCATCTCTCCACAGCTTGGTCAAAACCGCCGGCCCGAGGACGTTACACATCGCCTCTCGATCTACACCACCTTCTTCGAGCACTAAAACCTTCCTCTCCGCGTTGCACTCCGCCGCGCAGTGAATCAAAACGTCCACATCGTTCTCGGCGAAGTACTTCCTCGCTCGCTTTCGAGCGCCGGCGTCGATGGCCAACGTCGCGCAATCCAAATCAATCTTTGCCAAAACAATCCTGTTCTTCTTCTCCTTCTCGCCCGTTTCAATTAAACCTCTCGATTTCGCCGCGTTTCGCAGCCTTTTTCCCGCATCGTTTGCATCTTCGTCTCCGCCTTCTCTCAAACGCCCTTTATTACCCACTCCTCCTGGGGGAAAAGCGCGAGTTGGCAAATGCAACTCCACCACCATTTCTTCTTCTTTATGTCCTTGCAAAAGCGACAAACACGTCTCAAACCCGATGCCAGAGGACCACCCAGTCACGAAGTACGCGACTCTTTTGCCTTTAGGTTTTCGTTTCGGTGGTACTCCTTTTTCCCGCCCGTTCTTCTTCTTCTCGCGCGCGTATTCGCGACGACGAGAAAGATTCCAACGACGCAGAACGTGTCGACGCTTCGAAACGAACATCTGTTCCGCGTACGCGAGGAACCACGCGAATAAGTGCACCATATTTCGCACGCTCCACACTGACGAGGGAGAGAACTTTGTCATCGTTCGCTTCTTTTTCCCATCCCTTTATGTGGGTGTGTATTCATACGCGTGTGCATACATTTTGTGAGTGAATTTGGGGAAACTCCCCTCACTAAATGAGCAGCACTTTCGCTGCGCTCAGACGAAGAATGTCTTCATCTTTTTCTCTCGCACCTGCACCACCACCACTCCTGCGTTCGAAAACGACGATGGCTTCGACTTCTTCGAGTTGTTCTTCCTCTCGGTGCGTCTTCGTGCCGTCGTCCTCTTCAAAGAAGGGATTACATTCATTTTATCCAAAGTCTCATCCGTCTGCGTCGATGGGTGTGTTGCGTTCTTCTTCTTCTTCTCCTTTCCGTCCTCGAAAGCTCTCCGTTATCTCCTCCGCGTCGCAGACGTCGTCCTCGGAAGGAGCATCGGGTGAAGAGAAAAAAGAAAGGATGAAACGGGTCTTATCCGGCGTCCAACCGACCGGTTCCATCCACCTGGGGAACTATTTCGGAGCGATTCAAAACTACGTGAAATTGCAGGACGAACACGAAGCGTTTTACTGCGTGGTGGATTTACACGCGATTACGGCTGGCGGACACTCGCCGAAAGAGCTGGAAGAGAGCACGAGGAAATCGGCGGCGATATACTTAGCCGCTGGGGTGAGTCCGGAGAAAGCGTCGGTTTTCGTGCAATCGCACGTCGCCGCGCACAGCGAACTGTGTTGGCTGTTGAACTGCGTGTCGCCAATCGGATGGTTGGAGAAGATGATTCAGTTCAAAGAAAAAGCGAGGAAACAAGGCGAGGACGTGTCTGTTGGACTTTTAGATTATCCGGTGTTGATGGCGGCGGATATTTTGTTGTATAACGCGGATTTAGTTCCAGTTGGGGAGGATCAAAGGCAGCATTTAGAGTTGACGAGAGACATCGCCGGGAGATTTAACAATTTATACGGCGGGAATAAATGGAAAAAACGAGGGAAGAACGAGAAGTCGCCGAGTGGGAGATTTCGGGGGAAAGACGTATTGATTGTACCAGAGGCGTTTACGCCGAAGAGTGGCGGGCGGGTGATGAGTTTGACCGATGGAAGCGCGAAGATGAGTAAGAGCAACCCGGCGGAAGGGAGTCGGATTAACGTTTTGGATTCGCCGGACGTGATCGCGCAGAAGATTAAAAGGTGCAAAACAGATGCCATAGAAGGGATGAATTACGACGACGAACGACCAGAAGCGAAGAATTTGTTGACCATGTACGAGTTATGTACCGGTATGAGTAGAGAGGAGGTGTTGAATGAGTGCGCGAGCATGCGATGGGGGGAATTCAAACCGGCGTTGACTGAAGTCGTGGTGGATCATTTGAAACCGATTCAAGAAAAGTACGAGGAAATTATGAACGAGGAAGGGTATTTAGACTCGGTGTTAGAACAAGGGGCGGTGCGAGCGAACGAGGTGGCGGAAAAGACGTGCGCGGACGTGAGAGATGCCATGGGATTTGTTCATAGAAAGAGCAGATATATGTGATTTTTATTGTCTATATTTATAACTCCGCGTGCACTTTCGTCTTCTCCTTCTTCTCCTCCTCTTCCTCGAGGTTCTCTTTCTTCAAAGGCACGTACTCCGCGCACTCGTCGTCTTCCGGGAACAGTTCGCAAAACGGTACCGAAGCGTCCGCGCTCGAGTTGATCGTGTTGTTATTCGCAGTCGCGTTTACCAACAAGCTCGAATTGTTATTCTTTAAATCTCCTTCTAAACCACCACTCGCCGCGGTCGCATTCGCGGACGTCTCGTTAGAACCTTCCAAAAACCCTTTCTTTAAGTGAAATTGTTCCAATATCGCATCGTGCGCTCTCCCGACAATCTTCAACGCCTGCGTCTTTTCCGGCGCGATTTTATACACCCCGACCAACGCGCCGCTTAAAATCCCAGTCCCTAAAATTCTCTGTACGATTCCAATCTTCCCGACCACGTTTCCGCTCGCGTCCAAATCGTCAAACATCCACATCGGCGAAAACACTTCGTTGATTGGAATCTCGTCGCTGGCAATGTTTGGTAAAATCCAAAAGTGTCTCCCCGAGACCAACCACACGCCGGCGAAAACCACCCCTCGCGCGACCAAAATAACCGTAAAGAACATCAAAATCGCCACACACAAGTACAAAATAATCTTCTTGAACCAAATCGGCGCCAACGGAAACAAGCACGCCAGCATGACCAAAATAGCCACCGCCCAAGAGGCGATCAAAAACGTCCAACTCATCGGCTGGTCGTACGTCCACGCGTAAAACGAATCGTCGTCGTTGGACGGATACGCGAACGATTGATTCTTCGTCTTCTCCAAATAGTGCGGATATTTCACTCGTTTCGTCCTCCCTTTCCTCGGCGCCTTATATATCCGTTCGCATCTTTGAATCAACCCGCAGTGTAACAACACGTTCCCGAGATATTCGATTTTATCATCCATCGTCTTCCCTCCGATCGTGCACTCTTTCTCCACGAAATCCGGATCTTCCCGTAAGCTCCGGTAGAAATCTTTCGCGCGAAAAAACGACACCCGGTCGTCTCGTAATCGCGCCGACCGTTGTTCCAACGTCGAGTGTTTCGACGCTCGCAGGTAATGCGCGATCGATCGCGCTTTTTCTTTCAACTGTTCCTGGTGGTTTAACGCTCGCTTTTGTGACGATGATGATGATGATGATGTTCCATCTTGTTGTTGTTTACTCTCGTTCGCGGCATTGCGCGACACCCCGGATTGACTCATCGGGGAAAGAACGCGCAATACCACGCACGAATGAATCTCTCTCTTTACACTCTTTCGTTCGATCGATAGTATTTTGCGCTTTTCCGTGCAAAAGAATGAAGAATTTGGAGGCATTTCGATGAGATCTCGAGAGGAAAGTCGCCACAAAGAAACACGCGAGAGAGAGGTGTTTCGACACACAAACAATGTCCTCAATTCCCTCTTCAATCGATAAAGACGCGAAAAACGAGGAGGAGGATTCGTACGCCTCCGAAATCCTCCAGCGTCTGGACGATTTGGGCGTCTCAATTCCTCCAAACACCTCGCCGAAAACGCTCCGAAATCACAAACATTCTCCGCTGGAATTTACAAAGATAGCGCAGCACTTAGCGTGCGCGATTGGACCTTTAATCAAAATGACCGGCGCGGATAACGTGAACTTAGCGTTGCAATCGTGCGTGACGCTGAAGAATATCCGAGGGGCGAGCTACGAGGATTGCGCGAGCCGAGCGTTAGGCGCGCTGGCGGTGTTAGCGACCATGCTGGACGAACGATTCAGAGATAAAATCGGGACGTTTCGAGTGTTTGAAATACTCGTGGCGTATTTACAAGCGGCGAGATTGATGAAGGAAAGCATGGAGAAAAAGCAACGAGAGAAGGAGAAGACATCACAGCAAACGACGAAAGATGAAGATAAGATGACGATGAAAAGACCGCCGACACCGAACCCGTTATTTAACGAGGTGTTTCGAGAGTTGGAGCACGCGGCGGGGGAGAAGGCGTACGGATATCACGCGGCGCACACGGCGAAAGAGATTGCGATTGGCGCGAAGCGCGTCGCGGAGACGTTTGCGGCGAGCGCGAAGGATAAATCGGTGTTAGATAAGCATAAGGGTCAAGTCGTTGAACGGAGAGAGATCGAAGCAATGACGGAACAGGAAGTGGAGATTACGAGAGAGGCGAACGACGCGATCAAGGCGGAGTTCAAGAAGAGGAAAGAAATGATTGCGAAGAGAGCCGGCGTGAGCGTCCAGTCGTTGACAAAGAGTAGCAATAATAACAACACCAACAATAGTAGCAATCAAGGAACGAAACGGACGAGAAAGATGGAAGATTTGGATAGCGAAAAGTACGAAAATGATGCGTTTTCGTTGGCTTCGTACGATGGAGGTAACGGCGGCGATAACCTTGACATCGCCTTTCCGGATTCGTTGTTCGATATGAGAGGCGCAGATGTCGCAAAATCTGGTCTGAAAGCTGGAAGTGGTAGGAGTAGACAAAAAACGAGGTTAGTTGGCGACGATGGGTTCGATGCAAAGACAGTAACGATTGGCGCGGTGCCAGACAGAGGAGGTCGAGTGGACGAGAGCGGAAGGTTCGTCGCTAAATTCAAAGGCGGAAAGCCGGGAGGAAGCAAAGGCGAAACCAGCGAGGCCACGACGAATAACAACAAGCGTCAATGGAGAAAGCGAAAGTAAACTAAAATAAGCAGTAGCAGTAGTAAAAGCACGCGGTGTGTTGGCCATTCTTTTTCATCACGCTATTGTAAATAAACCGAAAATAATGTACATAGGTTCGTTCAAAAGAGTTCTAAATTTTGTAGTAACATAGTATATTATTAGTTCGACGACGACACCATCTTTTCCGCTTCCATCGTCGCTTGTAACGTCTCTCCGATCGTCCGCAAGCGCTTCCCAGCGCACGTTTGCACGACCATACCCGCCACTCTACTCGGCACGTTTTCTACGTTGACGACGCGAATCTCCGCCGACTTCACCTTTGGCCACTCCAAAGGCACTTCCAAAACTGCCACTGGTCTTGGCTCCGTGGACGAAGACATTGCCGCTCTCACGTTTGCATCAAACGCGGACCATTTCAGGGGCGTTCGACTCGCGGCTGCCGCCAACGCTTCGCATCTTTGCGCCGTGGCGGCGATTCGATCGCGAATGTTGCACAAGGCGCTCGCGCAATCCGTCGTGCCTAAGAACATCCTCGCCACGTCTTCAATCGGCGCATCCGCAGGATCTAAAGTGATTGAGTTCAACCGAGCCGTTTTCTCGATGAAGCCTAAAGTTACCACGTGCGTTACTCTCCCCACTCCTCTCGCTCGTGACGACTCCATCGCTTCAGTATCCGTCTCCGGCAAATGGCTCGCCAATCGCAGCGAAATCGAGTCTTCGCCAATCTCCAACAACTCCGTTCCTTGCAACGCACTGACCAAGTTCATTTGCTCTTGGATTCTCATAGACATTTCCGCTAACGTCTTGGATGCCTCCGACTCTCTCGCCGCCGCTTTACTCGCGCCAATGAGATACTTCGATTGCGCTCTCAACTCTACGAACTGCGCGTCCAACGGCGCAATCTCCTCGTCAATCTTTCGACAACTCGCCTCTTTCTGCGCAATCCCTCGGTTCATTCTCTTCAGCGCGTTATCCAACTCCTTCAATTCGTTTTGTAACTCCTCCTTCGTCTTCTTCTCGTCCAGCAACTCCGACGCTCGATTGCTCGTTTGCAACCCTTGACTCCTCGCCAACTCTCGCATCTCCGCCGCTTTCGACTCGTCCTCCAACTGCGCCACCTCGTCGATAATCTTCTGCAGCTCTTCTTTTTCCTTCACGTATAAACCGTACTCCTCGTGCACACGCGCAATCGTTTCCTCGGTCTCCTTTTCTCTCTTCTTATTCTCCTCTTGTAACTGTTTCACTTCCGCGTGCAATTTTTTATACTCCTCCGTCTCCTCGAGCGCCGACTTCGCGTGTTTCCCAAACATAACCTCATCCTCCTTTCCAGATAACAACGCTTTCAAAAAACCTTGCTCCGTGCTCAGTTCAATCGTGCCAAACTTTAAGCGTTTCAACGCCGCGCGTATGCGATCCAGGTCTTGTTGATTGTTCCCGACTGCTTTTTCCTTGGCCACTTCGAGTATTTTTTGAATCGATTCCTCCGTGTGGTTTAATTCTTTCAAAGCGCTGTTTTGTATTTAATTTAGACAAAAGAGATGTAAAAAGAGGTCAGCGGCATGCTTTTAAAGAACGGAAACAAAGAGAGACTTATATGTACTAAACACACGCTTTGTCTCTTCCTCCCGAAGACGACGAAAACGACCCCTCCTTTAAGAGTCTTGAGAGAAGTCACGCAACGAAAAGAATTCCAAGGGGAAAAATTCAAATTTTCAAATTTACCTTCGTAAACTGTGCGCGTTGGGATCTTTCTTTGCTTTTTTAATCAACGTCACGTCTTCTTCTTTTTCTTT
>Ga0129327_10001167_pt1 | contig 15687 bp, 14 predicted proteins | sample CPBDNA_6_FD_111799 | JGI IMG/M metagenome (GOLD analysis project Ga0129327, IMG submission 111799) | Freshwater to marine salinity gradient microbial communities from Chesapeake Bay, USA - CPBay_Spr_31_0.8_DNA | ecosystem: Environmental > Aquatic > Marine > Coastal | place: USA: Chesapeake Bay... | reverse complement strand
TAATGGCAATAACAACTTACGCAGAACTTAAAACATCTGTTGGTAATTGGCTTGATAGGGATGATTTAACGTCAACAATTCCTGATTTTATTTCTTTAGCAGAAAAGCAAATGGAGCGTGAAGTTAGGCATTATAAAATGATTGAACGTGCTTCAGGTGCACTAGATAGCCAGTACAGCGCAGTTCCAGCCGATTGGTTAGAAACATTAAGATTTAGCATTACAAGTGGAAATACCTTTGCTTTAGATATGACTACTCTTAGTGACTTGATGACAAGACGCCAAAACAACCAAAACGCTGTAGGCAGACCAGCATATTATGCTCATATTGGTTCTGCATTTGAACTTTTCCCAACTCCTGACACAACATACACAATGGAGTTAGTATATTACCAGGAAATACCTGAGTTATCTGATAGCCAAACAACTAATTGGTTATTAACTGATGCACCAGATGCGTATTTATATGGCGCATTGATGCAAGCCGCACCCTATTTAGGAGAAGATGAAAGGGTGCAAATATGGAATGGATTGTACGCAAGTGCTGTTGCCTCATTAAATCGGGTAAGCTTAAAAACGTCACAATCTAGTGCTGGTATGAAAATACAGGTGAACAGTTACTAAAAATAGTGTACAAGTAAATTAGATAAAACGGAGTTTAAAATGAGTTTTTCAAATTATTTAGAAACAGAGGTGCTTGAATTTGCCTTTACAACGTCAGGTGGAACAAGGCCAACAGCATGGTTTTTAGCTTTGTTTACGGCTGCACCTAGCGACAGTGGTGGTGGTACTGAGGTTTCAGGCGGTGCATATGCACGACAAGCAATAACTTTTACAGTCTCAGGGGATACTGCAAGCAATAATGCTGCAATTGAATATCCAACTGCTACAGCAAACTATGGTCAAGTTGGGTGGGTAGGAGTTTTTGACGCTTCTTCTTCTGGTAATTTGCTTGCATGGGCTGCATTAACTACTGCAAAAACTATTGAAACTGGTGATGTTTTTAGAGTTCCATCAGGTGATTTAGACATAACACTTAATTAGGGGTCTGTAGATGGCCTACGGTCAGGGTAATTATAGCACTTGGTTCTATGGCGTTGACGGTAGTTATGTTGACGGTGCAGCAACCATTAGTGCGGCAGCTACTACTTCTGCAATAGGTCAAGTAACAATAACAGGCGCGTCTGCAATTAGCGCGTCTGCAACTACATCTGCTTCTTTTTTACGAATTGTTAATCGTGCAGTAACTATAAATGTTCTAGCCGATATGACGCCTATAGGTGCAATTAACGCTGCTGCAAGCAGTACAATGACGCCTACAATGACTGCAACAGGATCAGCGGTCAGAGTTGCACAAAGCAGTATTTCCGCTACGCCATCTTTAACGGTTACTGGTGAGGCTGTAAGAATACAAAATGCGGCTGCAACTGTAGCTGCTTCATTAGCAATAGCGACAGCGCCAAGTGTTCAATATAACGCTGCATCACAAATATTGCCAATACTGACTATTACAGCCGTAGGAAATCGTGTACAAAGCAGTGGAGCAAACGTTTCTGCAACAGCATTATTCTCTGCAACTTCAAGACTAAAATGGGAAATTATAGTAGATCCGACAGATACCTGGACGCCACTTACAGATGACAGTGTGACTTGGACAGATTTGCCAATGAGAGCCGCATAAGGAAAGAAACATGGTTACAACAACAACAGTATATAGTTTTCAAAAACCAGCCGTAGCAGGTGATGAAGATGCTTGGGGTGGCTATTTAAATAATAATATTGATAAATATGAGAGCATACTTACTGGTAATACAACTATTACAAACGTTGTAATTACGACTGCTGACATAAATGGTGGTACGTTAGATAATGTTGTTATTGGTGGATCTACGGCTGCTGCAATTACTGGTACGACGATAACAGGTACAAGCTTAGTTGGGCCTTTAGCCACGGCTGCACAAACAAATATTACGAGCCTTGGCACACTAACAACACTTGCGGTTACTGGTAGTGCCACAATTAGTAATGCTAGTGGAGATACATTAACTTTAGCAAAAGACACTACAGAACCTTCTTTTAGAATAGAAGGAGACGCAAATAAAGATTTTGTTTTTACTATATCTGGAGAGTTATTAACACTTACTCAAAATGACGGTTCTACTGACATTGTAACATTTGATCACGATACAAAAGCATCTTCTTTTTTTGGTGATATAAGTGTTACTTCAGGTACTAATGCTAAACTAACAATAAGTGATAGTATTGGTGAAGTAGGTAGTGGAAACTTAGCTTTTCAAGCGCAAAACACCGCAGGGTCATCTTTAAAACCAATGGGCTTTAGGGCTGAAGATATAAGGTTTGCCACTGGTTCGGCAGAGCGTGTTAGGATAAATGATACTGGCGTTGGCATTGGGACTAGTTCAAATAGAAACTCTACAAAGTTAGACGTTTTGGGCGATGTTACTTTTGGCGCAAATGCAAATTACTACGGCACTTTAGCTTATGATGCAGGGGTTGGTTTTCTCGGTATGACATCTAGCGATGGTGAGTTCAGATTGTTTTCACGATCTGGGCCAACAGAACTTATGCGTTTGAACGCATCAGGACTTACTGTGGATGAATTGACCATTAATGCTGATACTATTACAGCAACAGATGATTTCATAATAGATGCTGCTTCTGATATTAAGCTTGATGCAAACGGTGGTTATATAAACTTTTTTGATAATGGTACGGCAATTCTGTCTTTTGGAAATAGTAGTACAGATGCTTTAATTTGGTCAAGAGCCAGTGATAGAGACATGATCTTCAAAGGTAATGACGGTGGTTCTGTAATAACCGCCCTTACCCTTGATATGTCCGATGGTGGCACTGCAATATTCAACCATGATGTAAAAATGGGTGATCTACAGTATCTATTAATGGGTGATGGCAACGATCTAGAATTAGTTGGTGACGGAACAAACGGAAAAATTGCAGCGGCAAATGGTAATTTAAATTTAGACGTTGCAGGGGAAATTCATTTAGATGCTGACAGTGGTATTATCCGTATAAGGGATGCGGGTGGCGACATTGGCATGTTGCGAAATGAAAGCAACGATCTCACCGTCCGTTCTATGGTTGGAGATGCCGATTTATTATTTAAAGGTAATGATGGTGGTTCTGTAATAACTGCACTTACATTAGACATGTCCGAAGCAGGTGCAGCTACGTTTAATTCAGGTATTACTACTGGTGGAGCATTAGAACTAAGCAACAATGATATAACAGGTATAAATGACATATATGTTGCGTCTGAAATTTATCATACTGGCGACACAGATACAAAAATAGGTTTTGGTACTAACGAAATAGAGTTTCAAGCAGGTGGTGTGTCTACTTTTATTAACGCTCAAGGTGTGTTTATTAGAGACGGATCATTAGCAGAAGACTATGATGCACTATCAGGAACAACGCCCACTTGTAACGTAGATAATGGCGGTGCATTTAGCCTTACAATGTCAGGCAATACTACTTTTACTTTTAGTGGTGCATCTAGTGGATATGTCCAAGGTTTTATTCTTCAGCTAACTGGAAATGGCTCAACGGTCACATATCCTAATACAGTTCGGTGGGCAGGGGGAAGTGCGCCCGATGCTCCTGCGAGTGGAGAGACGGATATACTTGTGTTTTTTTCGCGTGATGGTGGCAGTAATTGGTACGGTGTCTTATCTAGCGATGCGGCATCATAATTAAAAAGGAAGTAAAATGGCTCAAGAAAAAACGGCTAAAATTACAATAGATCAAAAAGAATATACAGAAGATCAATTAACAAGTGAGCAAAAGGTTATGGTTAATCATATCAATTCTTTGCAGCAAAAAATAAACAGCGCAGAGTTTAACCTAGATCAACTGAGGGTTGGTCAAAAAGCTTTTGTAGATATGTTAAAAGGCAGTTTGGCGGAAGTAGACGAAGCCGCATAAAAAATGTAAGATAGTTAAAACAAGGACTTTATTATGCCTAGTACATGGACAGCAAACAACGCTATAGAAAAAATAGCTGACGGTGAAAAAACAGACACATGGGGTCAAATTACAAATCGTAACTTTGACATCATAGACCGCGCAGCTAGTGGCGTTGGTACTGTTGATTTGTCTTCATCAGGTGCGGCACATACGCTTTACACTACAGATGGCACAATTGGAGATGCTCTTACAGATGGAATGAATAAAGTTCTTGTTCTTTCAGGAGCATCACAAGCTTGTACTATAACCATAAGTCCAAACGATGCAGATAAATTTTATTTAATTGATAACAATAGTGGACATGATTGCACTTTTTCTCAGGGATCTGGGGCAAATGTTACAATAGCAAACGGAACAACAGGTATTATTTATGCCAATGGCGCAGGGGCTTCTGCTGCTGTAACAGCAATTATTGATAGCACAACGCTTACTAGTTTGGGAGTCACGGCTACTGCCACTGAGTTAAATTACAATGACATTACAACTCTTGGAACATCCCAAGCAAGTAAAGTTGTCACTGCTGACGCAAATGGAGATGTCAAGTTTTCTAATGCTGTAGTGGAAACAGTTTTTAGCCTTACTGGAACAGCGTTAGACCCTAATAATGGTACAGTCCAAACAAAAACAATTAGTGCCAACACAACTTTTACTGATAGCTTATCGTCTGGTGAAAGCATGTCTCTGCACTTAACAAGTGCATCGTCACATACTATTACATGGCCTACTATCAAGTGGGTTTCAGGCGCAGGCAACAATGCGCCAACACTCACAGCGGCTGATACGGTTGTTTTATTTAAAATAAGTTCGGTTCTTTATGGCGTTTGGATTGGGAGTTCTGCTTAATGTCTGGTTGGAAAAAATTAGCAGCGGCAAGTGCGGCAAGTGATCCTGTAAATGTAGAAACTATATTTAGCAGTACGTTATATAGGGCTACAGATAATGGAAATGCAACATTTGTTCAAAGTGGTACGGACTTATTAACAAATGGGGGAATGATTTGGTTTAAGTGCCGTTCATCAGCTTTCAATCATGCTCTGTGTGATACAGTAACAGGTATTCAAAATAACCTAATACCTAATCGTACTGACGCATTAGATACAAATGGTGATAGTCAGGGGCGTAGGGTTTGCGACAGTGTACAGACAAATGGATTTACTTATGGCACAGGTAACACAGGCTCAAATGGCACAAGTAACGGTGAGTATTGTGCTTGGAGTTTTGCCAAGCAGCCAAAATTTTTTACTTGCGTAAGTTACACTGGCGATGGGACTTCTGGGCGATCTATAAGCCATGATCTAGATTGCGATGTTGGCATGGTAATGATTAAAAATCTAACTAGAGCATCCGACTGGCATATTTGGCATAGAGGTTTATCGGGAATTAATTACGGAATTACACTTAATCAAAATTATTCAGAGTTTACTAATGGTGGTATATTAACAGCAACACCGACAAGCACAACTGTAACTATTAAAAACCCAGGTTACGATGGGGCTGGTACAAATAATAATGGCGATAGCTATGTTATGTATCTGTTTGCACACAATAATAATAACGGTGGATTTGGAAATACATCAGACAAAGATATAATAAAGTGCGGAAGCTTCACAGGAAACGGCAGCGAAAGTAATGGAACAGTAGTGGATCTAGATTTTGAACCGCAATGGGTTTGGATTAAAGCTAGAACTAGTTCTCAAGCAGGGGTAATGTTTGATAATATGAGAGGTGTTTCATCAGCAGAACAGGATCAGGTTTTGTATCCGATGTATAATTCTGCTGAAGGCAACCCACAATCTTTCATTGCTTTTAGACCAGATGGATTTCAGCTACAGACAGATAATTACGAAGCTAATGGATCTGGAGTTGGTTATGTATACATGGCTATACGCAGACCAATGGCTGAAGCACAAACAGGTGCAGAAGTATTTAAAGCAACGTATGGAAACGCAAGTGGTAGTCAACCACCAGGTTGGTCATCTCCAACAGGATTTGTTGTTGATGCTTCTTTTGATTTAAATGTTGGTGGTGGTTCAACTGATAACGTAACTTGGGGCGCTAGGCTTATTCAAAATAGATACACTGATCAAATTCAGAACCAATCAGGGAATTTTTGGTATCAATGGGATGGTCAAAACTATGATCATCAAAATGGTTTTAGAGATTCTTCAAATGGCACTAGTGATTTAGGTTACATGTGGCAGAGAAAACCAGGCGCATTTGACGTTGTTACATATCAAGGCAATGGCAGTAATATGACAATACCTCATAATTTATCGGGTGATGTAGGTATGGCGTGGCATACTAGATTGGACAGTACAGAGTTTACTTGGGTTTATGCTAAACCGTTGGGTAATCAGGGCAGAATACAATTAAACGCTAATTATGCGGCAAACACAGGTGAAACTAATTGGAACTCAACAACTCCTACAGATTCAAATTTTTATGTAAGTTCTGACTATGCAGTTAACAATGCCCAGTACATGCTTATGCTGTTCGGGAATTTAAGTGGCGTTTCAAAAGTAGGAACATTCACTGGAAATGGCAGTAATCAAAATATTGATTGTGGGTTTAGTAATGGAATACGCCTACTTATGATTAAGAAAACTAATTCTACAGGATATTTTTATTTCTGGGATGAAGCAAATTTAGGAACTACCAACCAACCATTTTGGTATATAAAAAATCAAACAGGTTTAATTTCTAATCAAGACACGATTGATACCTACAGCGCAGGGTTCAATGTAAAATTTAACACCAGCCAATCCATCAATACCAATGGAGATACATACTTATTTTATGCAGTTGCGGCATAACTCAAGGTCAAAAAGGAGTAACAACTGATGACTGAATATCGCAAAAAAACTACAGGTGAAATTAAAACTCAAGGCGAGTTAAGGCGTGATAATCCTAATATCTCTTTCCCAAAAGTCTGGAACAGAGATGTTTGTGACGCATTAGATATTGATCCAGTTATGATTGCCGCAGCCCCAACAGAGGGAATAGGCCAATATCAACATGCAGTAAGAAATGGTGTTGAGCAGAACTCAAATGGAGATTGGGTATACGCCTGGCAAATTGTTGACATGTTTTCTGATGGGGATGGTGGCACTAAAGCTGAACAACAAACTGCTTATCAGGCTCAATTAGACAGTAGTGCAGCAGATCAAAATCGTAGAAGTCGGGATCGCCTTATTGCTGAAACAGATTGGTGGGCAAGTTCTGATCTAACTATGTCATCCGCTCAAAATTCTTATCGTCAAGCATTACGTGACATAACGGCTCATTCAAATTGGCCTCACGTAGAAGAAGCAGATTGGCCTACTAAACCATAGGAATTTAAATGCCTTTAGTACCACTAAATATCCCAAAGGGTCAGTATGCAAATGGAACTGAATATCAGTCTTTAGGCAGATGGCGAGATGTAAACCTTGTACGGTGGCATGAAGATGCGTTACGTCCTGTAGGTGGATGGAGGCCACGAGCACAATCTAATAACACTTCAGTAAGTGCAGGTGGAGTTGTCCGTGGCGTACATACATGGATAGACAACGATGGAGAAAGATTTGCAGCTTTTGGAACACATAATAAACTTACTGGTATGTTGGAAAGCTCAGTTACCCATGATATTACGCCAAGTGGATTAACTACAGGTAGAGTTAATGCAGCAGTCAATACTGGTTGGGGTTCTGGTGGTTGGGGATTGTTCGGTTGGGGTGTGGCGCGTCCAGATTTAGGTTCTATTTTAAGGGCTACTACTTGGTCATTAGACAATTGGGGTGAGGAGCTTATCGCGTGTAGTTCGGATGATGGTAAGCTGTATAAGTGGGATTTAAACACTGCAAATGACGCTACAGTGATTGCAGGTGCGCCTACAGGCTGCACTGCAACGTTTGTCACAGAAGAACGGTTTCTTGTGGCTTTAGCGGCTGATTATAGTTCCTCACAAGCATCTAGTAGGCGTGTAGCCTGGTCAGATCAAGAAGATTATAATACATGGACTGCTGCTTCTACAAACCAGGCAGGTGATATTGAGCTACAAACAAATGGCACAATTTTGGCAGGTGTTAGGACTAGAGGCCAATCGTTAATTTTAACTGATCAAGATGCTCATAGTATGACTTATCAAGGGCCACCTTTTGTTTTTGGATTTTCTAGGGTTGGAACAGCTTGTGGATTGATAGGTGCAGGGGCATATGCGTCAGTTGATACTGGTGTAATCTGGATGGGGCGCAGAGGTTTCTTTATTTATTCTGGTGGTCAGGTGCAAGAAATACCTTGTGAAGTAGCAGATTTAGTATTTAGCAACATTAATTATGATCAATCTTCTAAAGTGCAAGCTATGGTAAACAGCCAGTGGAATGAAATATGGTGGGTGTATCAGTCACAAGATAGCTCAGAGTGTGATAAGTACGTGGCTTATGACTATGTAGAAAATATTTGGACTACAGGAAATATTGATAGAACATCTGGGATTGATCGCGGTGTGTTTAGATTGCCTTTTATGATTAAATCGGATGGCGTTGTTTATGAACATGAAGTTGGTTTTGATTACGATAGTGCAACACCATTTGCAGAAACAGGGCCGATTGCAATTGCAAATGGCGATAGGTTGATGAAAGTCACAAGTTTGATACCAGATGAAAAAACTCAAGGTGATGTAGATTTAAAATTTAAAGTTCGTAATTATCCAAATGCAGCCGAAACAGAAAAAGGGCCATTTTCTACAGCTAATCCAACATCTGTACGTTTTCAGGGAAGACAAGTCAGGATGCGTGTGGAAGGTGTAGAGGCAGCAGATTGGCGTGTTGGAATTATGCGTTTAGATGCTAGGCAAGGCAGCAAAAGATGAGTTTTTATGGCGCACCACCAGTAGGGCCAGATTTCAAAGTATGGGCTGAAAAATTTAGTGCGTGGTTACAAAGCACACGTTCTTTTCTCACCCATAGGCGTGATTATGACAGCGCGGCTGTAGATGGCGTTATTTTATATGATCGCCAATACAACTATCCAATTGTGTCAAGAACTGGTGAGTTTAGGCAAGTTGTTTTGGAAGGTGGACACGCTAAGTTTATGCGAACAACAGCGCAAACGGCAGCGGCTGTTAACACTGCCTATAGTATTACATATGATGCGCCCTCTAATAAATTTAAAATAGATAGAGATAGCACTAATAATGAGCGTATCGTTTTTCAAGAAACTGGCGAATATCTTTTAAGTTTCACAGCCGAAATAACAACGTCTGCTGCATCAGATATTAAATTTTATTTTTGGCCTTCTAAAAATGGAACAAATATCGCAAATATGACAATGGTAAAAACAGTACATAATAACGGTAGCGTTATGCTTGCATCAAGGACATATTTGTTAGAGATTACTGCTAACGATTACATTGAAATGAAGTGGGCAGTAGATAGCACAAATGGGAGCTTGGGTGTAACAGCGGCAACAGCTTTTAGTCCAGCGTCACCTTCTTCTACTTTAGCAATTACGAGAATACACGGATGAAGGATTTTATTTTAAGTGATGATTTGGAGCGTTGCAAACCTTGGATTGAGGACGCATTAGAATACTGTAATGGAACGCATGAATTTAACGATATTGTTTTAGGAATAGCTGAAAGCCGTATGCAATTATGGGCTGCACCAAGGGGGTGCATTGTCACAGAAATTGTGGTATACCCAAGAAAGAAAGTATTAAATTTATTTTTAGCTGGTGGTGAATTGGATCAATTAATGGATATGAATACAGATATTACTAATTGGGCAATCTCTCATGGCTGTACTGGTGGAACATTAACAGGTAGGTTAGGGTGGAAAAAAGCACTAGCACCATTGGGTTGGAAATTTATTAATGCCCAATACGGATTGGAGGTCTGAGAATGGCAAAGGGTGGATCACAACGGCAAGAAGTAATAATGCCAGAGTTTGCAGAAACAAGTATACAACAAGGTTTAGGAATGGGGAGAGATTTAGCACCACTTGCCGCTACATTTCAACCTGATCCATTACCAGTAGTAGCAGCTTTGTCACCGCAAGAGCAAATGTCTAATCAATATACTGACATGGCAGCAAACGCATTTGGTATGCCAACGGCAGATACAAGTAGCTATATGCCACCACCAACCCAATATGCTGGTGGTATTCAAGGTTATTCAGCACAACCAATGGTGCAAGAAGCGATAGATACAACTCGTGCTCAATCTCCAGGATATTCAGACTATGTTGAAAGTTTCGGAATAGATCCGATGACAGGAGAAGTTGGCAGTAGAGCGCCTCAAAATCAACCAGTAGCCTTGGAAATGCAAGGTGGTGGTCGTGGTAAATAGGAGATAAAAATGGGCGGTTCAGCAAACCCACAAAACGCACAAGCAACGTCGGTAGCACCCTTTATTAATCCTAGAACTAATAATCGGTCACAACCAGTGCCTTCAGTTCAACCAAGTATTCAAACTCAACAAGCTTCACCCCAAAGAGGTTTTAATCCTTTTCAACAAGCATCAACAGCACAAAGCAGGGCATTAGGTACTACTGGTGCAGCAACTCAATATCAGACTTCTCCAACTGCTATGGGTAGAATGGCGGCAGGGATGGCATATGCGCCACCTACAGCCGCAACAGGTGCTCTTACAGCCAATACGTCATACGCGGTAAATCCAACTGCTCAAAGTGGGTTTGAGAGGGCAATAGGATATACGCCACAACAAGTTTCAGCAACTAGCTATGGCGCAGCGCAGCAAACAACACCTATGACTGCTGCAAGCCTAATGCAGAATTATCAAAATCCTTATGAAAGCCAGGTAGTACAGCAAACCTTACGTGATATAGGAACTCAGGCACAATTAGGACAACAAAATTTAGCTGCACAAGCGCAAGCAGCAAATGCGTTTGGTGGTTCTAGGCATGGTATAGCAGAGGCAGAGGCCATGAAAGGTTATACGCAGCAAATGGCAGATGCAGCGGCAAGGATGCGTCAGCAAGGCTTCCAAACTCAGTTGGGCGCAGGTCAGTTTGATGTTGGTCAGCAAACAGCAGCAGAAGCTAGAAACGTTGCAGCACAAAATGTAGCAAGACAGTTCGGAGCGCAAACAGGAATGACTGCACAACAATTAAACCAATCAGCAGGTTTGCAGGGCGCAGGTTTAAATCTACAAGGTTCTCAAGCATTGTCAGCAGCAGATTTAGCAGCAGCACAAGAACGTAGGGCAAGTGCAACAGCATTAGGTAATATGGCTTCTCAAGCAGAGCAATTAGGCATGGGTGCAGCAGGGCGAGTAGCTAGTGGTCAAAGGGCAGATCAACAAATGCGTTTAGGGGCTGCGCAGCAGCTTGGTGGGCTAGGGCAACAGTCTTTTGGATATGGGACTGCTGTACAAAATAGAATGGCTTCTCAAGGTGCTCAACAACGTGGTATGCAACAAGCAATAATAGATGCAGCAAGAGGTCAATATGGGCAATATACAGGTGCTCCAGCCCAAGGATTAAACACAATGTTAGGTGCAATAACAGGCGCAGGTGTTCCTGGCACTGCTGGAAGTAACACAAGTTTTAATCCTGGGTTGTTTAATTATCTACAAGTAGCATCACAGTTTTAGGAGAAAAAAATGACAATGAACCCTGATCCACAGCAAAGCGGTTTGTTAGGTTTTTTTCAGCGCATGAGAAAGCCAAACGAGCAAACTGGCTTATCGCCAATGCAACGATTTGGTGCTGCTCTTGATCCGTTAATTATGCCTGAAATGAGGGCTGGACAACAAATCAGAGAACAGGGCGCACAGCGTGTTGCTCAAGGCAATAAAAATAGAACAATTGCTGAATTAGAAAAAATGGCAAGCCAAAATCCTATGGCTGCTCAATTATTAAGTGCGGTAAAAGCTGGCGCAATATCACCAGCCGAAGCATACAAACAGCTAATTACAACCCAATATGATACTTCTGGAAGCATTATTAGGGCTACTGAAAGATTTCCAAATGGTGCATATTACGTTGTCACGGACGCTGGTAGAAAGGTATACAATCCACAAGGTCAATTAGTAACAGGTGAAGCAGCAGCCAAAACATTATTAGAGGCGCAAGAAAGTCAAAACTTGTTACAAGCGCAAGGCGTAGGTTTGTCAGAAGCGCAAAAATTTCAAGCTAATACAGTAAACGATGCTTTTGAAAAATCAGACCAAATGACTGGAAGTATTGCAAGTATTGATGAGGCTATACGTTCTATTGATGCAGGTGCGCCTAGAGGCGTCTTTTTCAACTTATTGCCAAATATTACGGAACAAAGTGGTAGTTTAGATAGGGCTTTAAAACAAATGGGATTAGACATTGTAGGATCAGTAACATTTGGCGCACTATCAGCTTCTGAATTACAAGTCGCAATGGCAACGGCATATCCAGAAAATGCATCTGCGCCAGAGTTGCGAAAATTTTTAGTAAGAAGAAAAGAAGCATTGCAAAAATTAAGAAAATACACTGAAGAAGCTGCAATGTTTTTGTCAAATCCTAATAATACACCGCAAGATTGGAGAGCAATCGTTATTCAGAGAAGAAATCAAGCAGAAGCATCTGTCGGGGAAAACCCATATCTTGACATGGATCTAACCGCATTGAACGAAATTTTTCTAAATAGAGCCTCTTTAAATGAGGTACAAAGAGCGCAATTAATAGAAGCAATAAGGCAAAGGCGTTAGTTTCATGGCTACAATAGATGAAATGCTCAAAGTATTGGAAGCTGAACAAGGCGCAGTAAACGAAACTGTGGGCAATGGAAGCAACGGTAATCTCCTGACACCAGAAGCAATGCTTTCAGAATTAGAAAACCCAACAACGCAAGATGCACCAGAAAAAATTGGTTTGATTGATTGGTTAAAGGGTGGAAAAAGAGAAGATAATATAGATTTAATTCAAAATTCTCCGTTAAATTTACCAAGCGACAAAGCAGCAAAAATGACAGCCTTGCTTGCCACTACAGCAAGCGATGATCGGTTACAGTCAGGTATTAGCAATATTCTTCCAGGCGCACAGTTTGACAAAGATAAATATGGAAATTTAGTTGTCATAGCTCCAATACACGACAATCAAGGGAAAGCTCTACAGCAATTCACAAGATTTTATCCAAATCCTATAGGGTTGCAAACGCAAGATTTAATGCAAGCTGCTGGCGTAATTACTCTTGGTCAGTTAATCTCTACTGGTGTGGGCGCGTTAGGATTAACTGCTGTATCACCACTATTAGCTGGCAGTGTTGTTGGGGCTACAGAAGCAGGAATAATAGAGCTTGCAAGTTCGGTGCTGTCTGATGATCAATTTCAAGTTTTTGATGTTCCTCTTGGCGCTTTGGGTGGCGCTGGTGGCGTAAAAGCAGGGCAGTATTTGGGTGGACTGTTAAAAAGGTTTAAAAGCAGCCCTAAAAGTATAGTTGATGAAAATGGACAGTTTTTACCAAATGTTAAAAAGGATTTATTAGATTTAGGGTTAGACCCTGAAACAATAAGTAGAAGTATTGCAGCAGATATTTTAAAAAAGGGTAAAGCTGCTGTTAATCCTCAAACAAGCGCGGCTGTTGCAGAAGCTCAATCTTTGCCAATTCCAACGGTTATTTCTAAAGGACAAGCTAGTGGCTCAAAACCGCAACAACTTTTAGAAGACCAATTGGCATCTGGAGCTTATGGAGAGCCAACAGCCAGAATAATGTCTGATTTTTATAATAAACAACAGCAACAATTAGCTAGTAATTTACCTGAAATTCAAAAAGGTTTGGGTGGCCCACAAGTTTTAGAAACAGGTGCTGGGGGCGAGGCTGCACAACGGTCTTTAGTACAAGCCAGAGAGGAAGCAAGGCGAAAAGCATCATCTATGTTTAAAGAAGCTGATGACGCTGGAAGTGCATTTTTAGGCGGTGATATTGCTGGATCAATGTCAAACGATTTAACGGATGTAGTTGTTAAATACAATCCTACCGAAATACCTAATACAATGAAGTCAGTTTCCGAAATACAAGATGTTTTGTCAAAACAAGGTAGCGTAAAGCGGTTGTTTGAAATTAGAACAAGATTAGTCAACACTGGTGCAATAGGTTCTCAAGAAAGGGCTGCTGCTACTGCCCTAAAGAAACAATTGGATGCAAGTTTAGAAAAGTATGTAGATGAAGGATTATTAATCGGTAATCCTGACGCTGTTTCAAAACAAATGGCAGCAATAAAAAATTATGCAGATTTTGCATCAAAATATAAATCTGGTGGAGTGTTAGAAAAGTTAACCACAAAAACAACAAAGGATGGGGGTCGTGTTTTAAAAGTACCTCCTGAAAATGTTGCTAATTTTTTGTTTGGTGCTTCAGGTTCAAAACTAACGTCTGCTGGTGAGCTAGTAAGAACTATGCAAGTATTAAAGAAAAACTTACCAGAAGCGCAGTTTAATCAATTACGTCAAGAAGCATTTTTAAAAATGGCAAGACAATCTGCTGGTAAAATTGGCGAGGATGGTCAACAGCAATTATCAGGTGCAAAATTTTTAAATTATTGGAATACAATGAAAAGAGATAATCCAGTTTTAGTTCGTGAATTATTTTCAAAAGAAGAACAAGAATTAATTACAAAATTTTCTTCTGTTGCTGCAAGAATTACTAATCAAGCTAGAAATTATTCAAATTCTGGAAATATTTTGGCAAATTATATGCAACAACTTACAACAATGATTGGTGGTAATATATTCTTTAGGTCAGCTGCAATGTTACCAATAGTTAATTTTGCTTATGAAGGTGCAAAGCAAACATTAGGTAAAAGTATGGCATCTAGAGTAGGTGATACAGCAAGTGATAGCTTAGTGCCTTTATTACCTAGTGCCATTGGTGGCGCAGCAGCAAGTAGTGATGTTGGCGGTGATATGTTATTAGATCAATATCAAAGAACAACTGGCGCACAGATACCTAGATAGGAATAAAAATGCGATTAGAACCATTAGACCAAACACAAATTGAAAGCATTGTTTCCAAAGCTATTGAGGATGCCGTGGATTTTATAGAGGCTGAAATATCTCCAAGAAGGATCAAATCACAAAGGTATTTTGATGGTGAAGTAGATATAGGGCATGAGGATGGACGATCTAAATGTGTTGCTACAAAATGCAGAGAAGTAGTTCGTGGCATAAAACCATCTATTCAACGTATTTTCTTAACAAATGACAAAGCTGTAGAATTTGTTCCTAGAGGGCCAGAAGATGTAGCATTAGCTGAACAGGCTACTTCTTATATTTCATATAAGTTTCAGCAGCATGATGGATATAAAGTTTTAAATGACGTTTTCCAAGATGCTTTAGTTAAGAAAACTGGCATTGCCTATGTCTATTATAATGAAGAAACAGACCAAGAAATCCACACTTTTACTAATTTAAGTGAAGAAGCTTTTGCGTTGTTGGTAGAAGATGATGAAGTAGAAGTTATAGAACATGAAATGCGTATGAGCATCAGTGTAGATGACATGGGCATAGATATAGAAGTTCCAGAGCATGATGTAAAAATATCAAGAACAATTCCCAAGGGTGATATTTGTATAGAAAGCGTACCACCAGAGGATTTCTTTGTAGATCGTAATGCTCGTGGAATTGATAATTTCTATATTTGTGGTCACAGCACAGAAATGCGTGTGGGTGATTTGTTGGCTATGGGCTTTAAGCTAGAAGACTTAGATGGTTTA